>OJBR01000541.1_pt1 | contig 16034 bp, 12 predicted proteins | sample 1591161 | NCBI WGS metagenome assembly OJBR01 (sample SAMN05416803, study PRJEB24817) | seawater metagenome | isolation source: Sea water | place: Canada:Atlantic | collected 2013-07
ATTCTCTTCAATCAATGCCTTGTCTCTAAGCCTTTTAATTCTCGCTGAGTGGGAAGTAACTTAATGGACTTGGTATTAGTTCTTTTATTTTTAATGAATAATATTATAGACCAAAAAAAACACTACTGGTTCAATACGCAGCAGTGCTTTTTTAGCGGCTAAAGTAGCGAAACGATTAACGCGCGATACTTTGCAGTACTTCAATATCAACCAAGTTGATAACTGTTGCTTTAATTTCTGCCATGCTTGAACTGGTAATAAGTAAACCGTCGTCATTGACGTCAATATAGCCTTGTTCACGAACAGCGGCGATTAACGTAGATTGAGCGCGTTTGTCGATAAATTCCGGAGCATTGATATTGTTTAACACAGATAAACGTTTAGCAATTGCCACAACCTTAGTTTCCAAGTCACGCTTGCTTAAAGGCGCTAAACGACTTGTTAGTGAAGTAATAATTGCTAGGCGTTGCAAACTCTCATCGATACATTCAGCCATGGCGTGCACTTGGCTAAGTAATCCTACATTGTCGGTAAGGGACCAAAAGCTGGCTTTACTTTGCTTAGCAATCTCCATGTCTTTCAGGACAGTAAGAGCCTGTAATGCTTGCTGCTCAATTTGCTTGCTATCTTGATATAGATATAAATCTTCTTTAAGTAATGCCGTCAATTTTTGCACTTTTATGACTAATTCGTCTTGATTGATTTTGCTGTGCTTATCAAGTAAACGACAAACCAAGGCTGGTACTACATAGGTATGCAAAATATTATTGCGGTAATAGCGCATTTCAGTATTAGCGGTTTCTGAGAGTGAAACTAAGCTACCAAAACTATCTTCAGTAATGGTCACTTTATTGAGAGAAATAACGTGTGTGAGTAGCTCTGCACCTGTTTCTTCTGGAATAGTGAGTTGTTCACTAAATGGCGCTTGACGCTGAATATTTAAGAAAAAATCAAGCTGTGTTTCTAATTCCAATTTCGACAGTGCTTTATTCTTGCTGGCGTGTAAAATTAAGGCAATTAAAGCTACACCATTTAAAGCCGCACTCTTATTGATGTTCTCCATTACTTGATCAGCAAGTACATTGACCGTAGGTGTTAACCAAGAAGGCTTTTGCGGATCAATAGGGTCAATTGATTCTTTCCATTCAGGTACTTGTTTGTTTAAAAATTCATTAATGTTCATCGGTTCACCAAAATTCACATAACCATTTCCATAGTTACGTAAGCTCTTGATGGCTTTTAAAACGCCAAACATTGACTCACTTTTTTTCTCACTACCACTTAATTCTTTGTGGTAAGTGCCTACTTCCATAACATGCTCATAACCTAAATAAACAGGTACTAAAGTCAGTGGTCGATCAATCCCGCGTAATAAGCTTTGAATGGTCATAGCTAGCATGCCTGTTTTAGGTGATAAAACACGACCGGTACGGCTTCTACCGCCTTCAGTGTAGTATTTAACACCGTAGCCACGTTCAAATAAAAGACCTAAATATTCACGAAAAATAGTGGAATATAAGCGGTTACCGCCAAAACTACGACGAATAAAGAATGCGCCACCTTTTCTAAAGATGGTGCCGGCAGGCCAGAAATTTAAATTAATGCCAGCAGCAATACGTGGCATTACTAATCCTTCTTGTAAAATCACATAAGAAAGTAATAAATAATCCATGTGACTACGATGACAAGGTACATAAATGATCTCATGACCATCTTGCGCTAATTTACGTAATACTTTGGCGTTACTTACATTAATGGCGCTGTATAAGCGTTTCCATAACCAATGCAAAATTATTTCACCAAAACGTAACCATGAAACACTGTAGTCACCAGCAATTTCATTCATAATGACTAACGCTTTTTTCTTTATTTCAGCTTCAGAAACTTTTTTATTTTTTGCTTCATCGCTAATAATACGTTTGACTGACGGGTTGGCAAATAATGCGGTAAACATTTGCTTACGATGCATTAATCTAGGGCCTTTAGCAGCAATAGTTTGACGATGGAAATGGAAGCGAGCAACGCGTAAAAATTTATGGGCTGCGGCTTCATCACTACCGTGATTGTCAGAGATATTACGAAATGAAAACGCTTCGCTAAACCGCACTAAGGTGTCACGACCTAAAAAGAGAACGATAAATAATTTTCTTAACCAATTTGGAGATTCTTGATCGGCAAGCAGAGTGCCTATATTGAGGTTTTTACGCTCTTTGGTAGGCGTTCTTCCCCAAATTAGATTGGCTGGGATTAGTTTTGCATCGAGATTTTCATCGATAACATGCTGATTTAATAATGCTAAACCTTGTGCCGTTGCTGTTGTTTTACTACTTTTACGCCATGAGCAAAGTGGTGTTGATTTTGCCAAGCACAAAGTACGGTTAAAGCTTGTGCCGTTAATGGTTACTTTACCAAGAGGATCAGGTAGATTTTGTTTTTTACATGCACTTTGCAACGTTAAAAGATCAGATGCAGATTGATGACGGACAATGTAAAAAATTGGCTGACTTGGCTGTTCGGTAATGCTTTGACTGTCAGCGATAATTTTACAGCGAACCAGTAACTTAAGAGGGAATTTTAGTAATAAATAGAAAAAAGAACGTAAGGCCAACATGTTGTATCGCTCGGATTAGTCATTAACAGCTACAAAAATTGAATTTTAACATCATTAGTTAAAATTGTCTTGGTTTGTGGGTAAACTGTTAGCACACTAGTATCATGGGTATAAATACCTTTACTTCAGGAGTTCATATTGAAAAAAATTGCTGTGTTTGTCGATGTACAGAATATTTATTACACCACACGAGATACCTTTGCTAAGCAATTTAACTACCGTTTGTTATGGCAAGAGTTGATAGCGCAAGGCGATATTACTATCGCTAACGCTTATGCAATTCAACGTAGTGATGATCAGCAGCATAAATTTCAAAAAGCACTGAAACATATTGGTTTTGACGTCAAACTAAAGCCTTATATTCAACGGCGTGACGGTTCTGCTAAAGGCGATTGGGATGTAGGTATTACCATTGATATTATGGAAGCTGCTGCTGACGTTGATACGGTAATCTTACTTTCAGGGGATGGTGACTTTGATTTGTTACTGCGAAAGGTACGTGAAAAATATGGGGTTACTACTGAAGTGTATAGCGTTGAGCATTTAACTGCAAAATCTCTAGTGGAGGCTGCGGATATTCACCATAAAATCGAGCAAAGCTTACTCTTGTGAGTTTAACAGCCTCGACACTATATTATGTTAAAGAGTCTGCCTTAGCTTTTAGTTTATGCTTTTTAACAAGATAACCTGTTAATAACAGTGCAATAACAAATAATATAGCGCTAGCAATTAGCTCATTTTGTGCCCCTAAACGTATACCACTGCCGGCAAGTGAAAATATGGTCATTTGTGGGATAAAACCAACAAAAGAGCCGCCTACATAAGCGGGCATTGAGATCTTACTAACTCCGGCAATAATATTGGTTAAAAAGTTACTCCCTAAGGGTAATATGCGAAAAACAATAGCTTTTAAGAAAGTCTGCTCGCCAAGAAATTCTGATAACTTTGCAAGCTTGCTCGGGTATTTACGGGTAATGCTAGCCCTTAAGAAATATCGGGCGACACTAAAAGTGATGAAGCAACCAAGCGTTGCTGCGACTGTGGCAATAATTAAGCCGATAAAAGCACCTAAATTAATACCGGCAACTAAAGCAGCAATTTGTCGGGGGAAACCTACACTAGTGGCTAACGATAAAAAAACAAAGAGTAATACTGCGTTAACAAAGGTGGAACTGCTGTCTTTTTGCCAATTCAATTTTTCAATTAAGTCGATTGTCCAGTCGCTTAAGCTGAAGCTATTGTCTGTTGTGGTTAATATTGCGGCCTGAGAGGGGGATATTATTGGTGCCACTATCAGCCATTGATATAAGGCTATCCCGACAATAATTAGCATGATGAAACTCGCTAGTATTTTTATTGTTGATGTTCGAGCGGAAAATAAGAGAAACTTGGAACGCATAGTTATACCGATTAAATTAATTAATGACGCAGTTCTGCTTATAGCGGGTAAACAAATCAAAGCATAGAAGAATAATGCTCACATTAGCTTTCTTGCTTTGATTTTTTTTTACTTATTAATCAACATAAAAATTTTATTTAAAATGATAAAGCTTAGCTTTTGCTTGCTCAAATTCATCAGCAGTTAAAAAGCCTTGTTGTTGCAGTTTTACTAATTTTTCTAATGCGTTAACTAAGTCGGTTTCTACTTTAGCTAACTCTATAGTTGTCGCAGCATGATTATCAACTAAAGTGATTTCATCATTGTTTTTTGCTGAAATAACGACTTCCGCTACCTTTTTTGATTCGACAATACTTTCTCTTGGAAGAGGCACTGGACGAATTATCGCAGCTTGTTTATGTAAAGGTGTATCATCATGTGTTTTATGTTCAGAATGCACTATATCGGCAGTGGATTTGGATTTTAAAGAACGCTCTCCTGTCTGCTCACTATTAATATTCTTGGCAATGAGCCAACACCAATCAATAGCCTCATCAACTACAGTAAAGTAACCTTTTTTGGTTATTCTATCGCTGCCTTTACGTAAATATAAGCAAATGACGTGCTTCTTTTTTGCTTGAGTATTAATTGCTATGTTAATACGTCGGATTTTGTTATCTGTCATTTTTGCAATTTGTTCAATATGAAATATTTCGCGTAACGCTTGTTCATGGTCCGCATTAAAGCCGTGCCCCATGGTAGTATTGATTGTCGAAACGACCAAATCGCCAAGCAATATTTGGAATTGTTTAACATCAGCTAATGCGACGATCTTTTCTGCTTCCTTCTCATGCCGCTTGAATAGTTTTATCGATAACTTATCTTCACTGAGTGTCAGGTTAGAAAACTCACGACGAACGAAGGCCTTAGCCGACTGCTGTTGTGTCTTCATCTGATATAAAACATAGCCGATAAGTAGAATTAACAGGGTAAAGAAAAAGAATGTTATCCAGCTAAATCCATTCTCTTGGCTTTTATTTACGTCTAAGCTTATGTCTTGTTGAAATAATTGGTATATAGCGCCGGAGTCTTCGTTGAAAAATAGTAATTCTCCGCGATTATCCCGGTAGAGAGTTAAATGACTTGTTTGCAATGCTTGTTGCTTTAATAACCACTCTACTGTTGGGGAAGGAAGTACTTTTCGTTGTTTATTAGATTGGTTATTTTCAAGTCGTGTTTCAGGTGATATTTCATGTGATAGCGAGTTTAGTTGCCATTGTTTTTGGTTTTTGGTTAATAATAATAATTTGTTGCGTAAGCTGGGGGCATTTTGCCCTCGGTATACTAATAAACTATTGGCAGATAGCATTTTTTTGTTTTGATACAAAAACTTTGTAGGCGCTTGCTTACGCCAATCTTCACCGCCATCACTATAAGATAGCCAATGTCTCGTTGTGTTTTTAAAATTATACTGATGTGATATTAGTAGCTGAGAGTCGTATCTATCCGGCCAAATAAATTGATTTATGTTGCCTGCACCAAATAAATACAGCGTTTTATCAAATTTTTCATTAGCGTAGTAAGGATTGTCTAGAGGAACACTATAACTATTGATACCGTTACGTTGCGGTTGAATACGTAAAATAGCACCTGAATACAGTGGTTGTTGCTTTAATTCAGAGCTCTGTGAAAGTGAGATATACAGCTGTGCAAAATCATCATGCCATGATTTGCTATAAGGATTAAAACCTAATTGCTTTATTCCGTTTTCCAAGGTGGGAACAGCTATTCTGAGAACTTCTCGTTGACTAGATTCATCAACTTGCTTGTCTGCATTTAATTGCCACTCGATCACTATGGCATCATAAGAAAGTGGTGTGGTGGTTGAGACTTTTAAACGCTGCCTTTTTCTGTTGCTAGTCACCTTTTCAACATGAGCAGTATAGAAAGTGCCAAAACCTGTTTGATCACGTAGTGAGAAGTTAGGGTGCAAAGTGAAAGCAGTTAGTTGAAGCATGGACTCTTCTGAGGAAAAACGCTGTAAGTCTAATAATAAAGCCGTGTTAGCAGTATCATCTTGTTCCAATTGATAAACTTTTCCTCGTTTATTTGCAAGATAGTAGTACTGACTATTTCCTGGCTGTTCTAGCAGTATCAGCCACTGGTCTTTTTTTGTTTCTAATTGCGGAGCTTGCGCTACTTTTTGTAATAAATATTGCTTCTCCTTATTGGCACGACTGTCTTCACTAACGAAAAACAGACATAAGGAAAAAATAAAAAAGGTTGCGTACTTTGCGTTAAGCATTAATTTGAGTCATCCATAGTTCAGTATTTTACTAACGAGTATTTAAATTCTTATTTATGCACCTTTAAATAAATGCACATTTTTTACTTCAATAAACTGATCTTTATTAACACCGCTGGTGTAACTTAATTTTCCTTCTAACATTAATTCATCACCAATATCGCCGTGTTCTGCTAAATATTGTGCTTGTTTTCCCCAAACATGAATAGTGCGTTCTACTGAAAGTGTTTGCCATATTTGTTTATCGGTATTGTAAATATGCTGATTAATTAAAATGTTGGCTTGGGTTATATGTTTATTCTGTTCAGTTAACATCAGTTTTGGTTGTGAAGTTAATTGGGCGCTACAATGGATTTGATTGATTGCTTGCGTGTAACCTTTATCAAATTTTTGTACAAAATTAGCGTGAACAATACCTAAGTGAATAGTGCTTTTATCTGTTGTTTTAGGCTTAATATTACTTAAATAACCATGCAATAAAATAATGTCACCCTTGTTGGCGTGCAGTAATGCTAGTTCAACCAATTCACCTTCTACTTTTACATGATGATAGCTAGTCCACTCTTTATATTTGTTGGTGCTTTTATCTAACCACTTACTGGACGTAGCTAACACAATTTCAGTGATCGCAGTCGCAGGGTTAGCGCGATAACGAATATCCGGTGTTGCGACTAAATTACCTAATAAGGTTACGGCACAAAGCTGTGGGTTTGGACTTTTTGGGTGTTTATTAACAGCATCCGATAATGACAAAAGCTTTCCTGTGAGATTAAAGTAAACCAATTCCTCAGTCACTTATTATCTATTTGTGTGAATAAAGGGCAAGTAGTTTTATTTTAATATAAATTCAATGACATTGTTAAGGGGCGGCAAGGGAAAAGTGATGAGAAATTTCATTTAAAGTCAATTTAGGCACAATTTACTAGCCATTTGAGTGGTTAGTGAAAGACAAAGCTTTATAATGAAGGCAATATTATAGAAACAAATCAAAAAACTTGTCTTCATTAGGCAAGCATATAGGAAGCTAATGAGCCCGACTATTGCCAGCGAAAACTTAAGCAACATCGCCCTTGGATACGTTGATAGTGTTGATAGCGAATACGCTAAACGCCTAGCCAAAAAATGGCAATTTAACTATTTAGGGGATGTGGCCGCTGCGACTAAACAGCCAAAACTTGAATTTTTGTTGCAACTGCATCATCACGCCTTAGAGCTTTGCAAATTAGATGAGCCTAAACTAGGTGCTATCAAGGTAGACTTTGTCGAAGGTGCGGTTGCTCATCGACGTAAGTTTGGTGGTGGCCGTGGTCAAGACATAGCCAAAGCGGTAGGTTTAAAACATGGTTTTACGCCACACGTATTAGATGCAACCGCAGGGCTTGGTAGAGATGCCTTTGTATTGGCGAGCCTAGGTTGTAAACTTACATTATTGGAACGTATGCCGGTTGTTGCAGCGCTTTTAGACGACGGCATAGAGCGTGCCAGACTCAATCATGAAGTTGCCGATATTGCCAACAACATGCAATTAATTCACGGCTCCTCGTTAGATGAAATAGATTTAGCGACTGAACCTGATGTTGTCTATCTTGACCCTATGTTTCCGCACCGAGAGAAATCTGCTGCGGTAAAAAAAGAGATGCGTATTTTCCAGTCTCTCGTTGGTGAAGACCTTGATGCGGATGGTTTACTTGCCCCCGCGCTCGCGTTAGCTAAATATCGTGTTGTAGTAAAACGTCCTAGTTATGCGCCGCCACTGGCAAATAAAAAACCATCGATGAGCATCAATATGAAAAAAAATCGTTTTGATGTTTATGTTAAACAAGCCATTCCTAAACCAACGACTTAATGTAATCATTTGCAGGTTACATAAATACGTCATATTCATGTAACCTAACTGTCATATAAATGAGTGACCATTGCCTTTATTTCATCATGAAGGCATCCCCGTTATGCGTGTTTCTAGCTTTTCCCGTTTATCTGCTACAGCAATTAGTATTTTTGCTGTGATCTATCTAGTAACCATGTATCACGTCGGTGAATCTTTAAGTAAAAGCCAAGCGCAATATAAGGGTTATCAGGCACTTATTTCATTAACAACCGTTAAGTTTAATCGTACTATTGTTGAATATTTGCAAACGGGTGATGTATCGCTATTAAGTCGCGCTCAGCAACAACTGGCATTAATTGTTGAGCAAGCACAGAGCTTACATATCGATGAGCTTTCTAATCAAATCGATTCACAAGCTAAATCTCTTGCCCATAATATTGAAACTAAATTTCGTGGTATGGGTAAGCTCAGCGGTGATCCATTGGTGCTGTTACGTAATGGTGAACAGGAAATGTTAGCTATCAACAATGATTTAGCTAGTTATGTGCAAAGCACAAAAGAATTGTCGTTGATGGAACAGTTTAACTACCTCATTAAAACACAAGCGATAGGTAAGTTACTGGCTGACTTGGTCAGTGCAAGAGAGGTTATGTTTACTCAGCAACAGTCAAATATGCAATCGATAAATTCTCTTCTAAAAGAGTTACAAAACCTAGGGCGCTTTTTATCAACACAACCCGCTTTAGCTATTTATGCAGAAAGTGATGAAGATGTACTGGATGAAAGTGATGATTTGCTCGGAGACAGTGAAGAAAAGCAAGATTTAAGCCTCGAAGCAATTCATGAATTACAGTCGTTATTCAATCGCTATCAACGAGAAGTAGAAAATACACTAACTCAACAACAGCAACGAAATATGGGCTTAGTACTATTGGCAAAACAAGTAGGGAATATTGAACAATCCATTATGCAAGGGGAAGTGAATATTTCACAGCGACAAAAGAAGATAAATGAGCAGTTAAATATTATTGTCATCGGATTGCTTATCTTTTTAGTGATTTTTCTTTTAGCAAATTACTGGTTACAGCGTAGCGTTATTCTTAAACCTTTACGTAATTTACGTGATAGTTTTGTGCAATTAATGGAACAAGGCAAAGTTGATAATATTACCAATATCGATAAGAGAACTGAGTTTGGTGAAATATCCACTAGTTTCAATCATATGGTTAACAAGTTAGCGCAAGATGATAAAAACAAAGCACAACAATTGGATTTAGTTGCGAAAGCATTAACGACAATGGAAAGCCAAGTGCAAAGTATTTATCAGTCATCACATACCACTAGCGAGCACGTGCAAGGGGCGAGACAAATTATGGGAGCGCTAGGTGCAGCGACTGAAACAGTAAATACTCTCTCAGGACAGGTTGTTAACAATGCTCAAGCAACTAAGAAAGCAATGGAAGTGAGTCAACATCATGTGTCACAAGTCTTAGCGGCAAGTGAATCTACTAACTTGGCCGCGAAGGAGAGTAAAGAAGCAATTACTTCACTATTTCATTCAGTTGAGTCAGTTACTTCTATTGTTGATGTGATAAGCGCTATTGCAGATCAAACTAATTTACTGGCACTTAATGCTGCAATTGAAGCTGCAAGGGCAGGCGAGCATGGCCGAGGTTTTTCTGTGGTTGCCGATGAAGTTCGCCAACTCGCGGGCAAAACGCAAGAATCACTCAAACAAATTTCAGCACGGTTAAATCAACTGCAAGGCGCAAGTAATTCGATTGAAGGAATTATTAACGATATTGAGAAAGCATCACATAATCAGCGCGTTATTGCTGATGAATTGCAAGAGACTTCGTTAGCGGTAACCGGACAAGCGCAGGTTTCTGCGACGGTTGCTCAAGATACCCTTGAGCAAATTACCTTGCAACGCACACACTTTATCGCCTTTGAACAAGCTATGGCTAATGTCGACAAAGAAGTTCGTGATTCACAGCAATTATCGAATGTGATTTCGGTCGACGTCAGTAATCAGGTAAATGATATTGGGCTTACACTTAAAAAAGCGTCTTAATAAGTTCAAGTTTGTTAAGCTAAGTATAATTATTTTTTACCTGCGTAAATTATTAAAAGACTTATGCATATTTATCACAAACTCACAAAGGTGTTTTCATGATCCAACAAAACCAACTAATGCCAGTAGGCGAACTGCAAGAATTAAAGAATGGCGAAATGATCACGCATAATACGGCTGAGCTTTTTGCGGCTAAAAAGGTCGTGTTATTTGCTGTCCCAGGAGCTTTCACACCAACGTGCTCTGCGGCACATCTACCAGGGTATGTCGTATCAGCAGATGAATTAAAAGCTAAAGGTGTCGACGCAATAATTTGTTTATCAGTAAACGATGCTTTTGTCATGAATGCTTGGGGCGAGTCACAAAATGCTGAAAACATCATGATGCTAGCCGATGGTGATGGTAGTTACACCAAAGCATTAGGTTTAAGTATGGATACGGCTACCTTTGGTGGTGTGCGGTCTCAGCGTTACGCCATGATTATTGATAATGGTGAAGTAATCAACTTACAGGTAGAGCAACCTAAATCGTTTGAAGTTAGTAAAGCTGAAGTTATTCTTGAGCAGCTTTAATTTCTAAATAGTAGGGTCTGTTGACCTTTCTAGATTGTTTTTACAGCTGTTTGTCGGGTATTTATACAAGGCAGAGCCTTTGTCATGTGGTTGTTCAGGACAATGTGCTCCTGCATTGTCTAATAGGCTACATCCATGTAGCGTCACATAAAAAGGCGATAACGCCGTAAAAATGACCAACAAACGCTGTCTGAAGGATTCGGCTAAAAGCGTCTTACTCATTGTTGAGTAGTATTTGCTTAGAGTGACTAGGCTACACACTACTCGCCGCGATTAAAACGCTTTACTTTCTTTAAAAAAGGCGAACAAAATTTAACCGCGAAAGATCAACAGACCCTAATCAATTATCTAGAATTGCTACAACTCAAACAGTAATGCACTAAAAAAACACTCGAACTATGGAGTAATACATGAATAATATTCTCGCTAAAACGACACATAAGCAGCCAAAGGTAAAGTTGCGAAATTTTTCAATGATTTGCTCGATTTCTTTAGTACCAACTTTATTCGTTACTTTTTTTAGCCTAAGCAGTTTAGGAGGCAACAACAATGAACAAGCTTTAATGGTCAAAAAACAGCATGATAAAAAAACAAAAGTCCTGATAGTAATATCCAGTGATGAACACGGCTATTGGCTACCTGAAGTATTAGAGCCTTATCAACTTTTACAACAGGCGGGCTTTATTATAGATATTGCGAGTCCCTTAGGCGGGGAAGGAAAATCACGTGGAGAGTTCAGCTTATCATCAACGCAAGAAGAATGGCTTGAGCAATCAAGTTTAGTAAAAAAGCTGCTTAGTTCTCTGACAATTAACCAAGTAAAAGCCAATGACTATCAAGCAATATATTTTGCTGGCGGCTCAGGTCCCATGTTTGACTTTATTAACAATGAAGGTATGCATAAACTCACTGCGGAAATTTATGAAAGTGGCGGTTTTGTTTCTGCTGATTGTCATGGCATTGCCGGCTTACTCAATGTAAAACTTTCAAATGGTACTCGTTTAATTTCAGGAAAAAAATTAACCGCAAAAGCCAATCACGAAGAAGGTCATTGGGCGCGTAACAACTATCCGTTTTTACTGGAAGATAAAATTACCGAGCTTGGCGGACGTTATTCATCAAAGGCAAAAGGAAAGCCACATGTAGTGGTGGATGGTCGGTTGATCACAGGACAAAACCCTGCTTCTGCCATGCCAATGGCAAAGCAGTTAGTGCAGAAATTATTAACGTTAGAAAGCAATCAGTTATGAAATACTCGAAGCTGGTATTGTATTAATCAGCAAAGACTCTAGTTGCCCTACCTAATTTAAGTTGGGCAACCCTATTCGCTAATGAATAATTAACGTTAAAAAACTAGTCTTCTACGCGAACACCCCAAACATCATGCTCATCAGCATGAATAATTTGAACCCAAATCAAGTCACCCGGCTCGGCATCAAAATCGTCAGACAAATATACTTTACCATCAACTTCTGGGGCGTCCATGTATGAACGGCCAACAATACCCAGCCCATTAATTTCATCAACAAGAATTAAGTATTCTTGTCCAATACGGGCTTGTAATTTATCCGCACTGATTTTTGCTTGTACTGCCATAAAACGTTGCAGACGGTCTTCCATTACTTCATCTGAAACATGATCAGGTAACGCATTAGCGGTAGCACCTTCAACAGGTGAATATTTAAAACAGCCAACGCGATCTAACTGTGCTTCTTCTAAAAAGTTTAATAACTCTTCAAATTCTTCTTCTGTCTCACCCGGGAAACCAACAATAAAAGTTGACCTTATCACCAATTCAGGGCAAATTTCTCGCCATTTAGCAATACGCTCTAATACTCGGTCTGAGCTACCAGGACGTTTCATTAATTTTAATATGCGTTTGTTTGCATGCTGAAAAGGAATATCTAAATAAGGTAATATTTTACCTTCCGCCATCAATGGAATGATTTTATCCACATGTGGATACGGATAAACATAATGAAGGCGTATCCAAACGCCCTGCTTCGCTAATTCTTCACATAACTGCTGCATGTGAGTTTTAACCGGCATGCCATCCCAAAAATCAGTTTTATGTTTAACATCAACGCCATAAGCCGAGGTATCTTGTGAGATAACTAACAACTCTTTAACGCCAGCTTTCACTAAACGCTGCGCTTCACCTAATACATCGCCTACTGGACGTGAATCTAAATCACCACGCATTGACGGAATAATACAGAAGGTACAACGGTGATTACAGCCTTCTGATATTTTTAAGTAAGCATAATGTTTAGGGGTAAGTTTAACGCCTTGCTCAGGAACTAGGTCGATAAAAGGATTATGTTTTGGTTTACTTACATGCTCATGAACTTGAGCCAATACTTCATCGTAAGCATGCGGACCAGTAACACCTAATACATTGGGGTGTAACTCAATAATTTCATCTTTCTTAACGCCTAAACAACCCGTTACTAATACCTTACCGTTTGCCGCTAATGCTTCACCGATAGTATCTAACGACTCTTGTACTGCGCTATCAATAAAACCACAAGTATTTACAATCACTAATTCCGCATCATCGTAGCTATTGGTTACGTCATAACCTTCAGTGCGAAGTTGCGTAAGAATACGCTCTGAATCAACCAAGTTTTTCGGGCAGCCGAGACTTACGAAGCCCACCTTTGCAGCGCGTTCTGCCTCTGGATGCGATGTAACAACAGCTTGATGCTGCTCTTCAATCATTTTAGAGGGAATGTCTAACGTGGTTGTTTGGCTTTCTGCAGAGTTACTGCTTTTTTTAGGTGCTTGCGGGTCGAATTGTTCTACGGTCATAAGGCTCTCAACTAACTCTTAGCTTTTATTGGTGATTTACTTCCCTTTAAATAAGCAAAGAGCAGCGTCATAAATGGTGGTTTAACTGCCTTTATTGCAAACTCAGGGTATTTGCTAAGGCAATTGTTCAATGCGCGGGATTATACAGGGAATAAGAGCTTTAGTGAATTAGTTACTTTTTAATGTATGTTTGAACACTGATTTACGTAATAAATTAAGGGTTATTGCCTCTCTCGTCTTTAGACTCGGCAGCATTCCCTACTTCACCAGTAAACTCGGCTTTATTTTCATGAATTTTTTCAGTTAGATAATACAGTCCGTAAAGCGTTATAAACATAATAGAAAATACGTAATAAAGATAGATTATTAAAAAAACGCCTTTGAATATCATCAATAACATACTTGTTGAAAGTGTCAGTAAGAGCTGGATATTTTTTTCGAAAAGTTCTGCCACTCCTCCTATGGCAACTAACATGAGACCTAAAAAAGCTAAGTACCCAAACAGATAAGACAAAAACTGTCTTCTTGTTAATTGCTCTCCATTTAACCTTAAAGCGATACCATCAGTAATAACATCCATATTTTTATTTGGAAATGTAGCTATTGCAGCAACTGATGCTACAAAAAAACCAGTCAAAAATTGAAGATAACCAGAAAGTGACTTTAATAAACCGTCTTCACCTAAGATAACTACAGGCTCAGGCACGAAAATACACATTATCGCAGATAGAACAGCCACAATTAAAGGGAGATAAACATCAACAATAGACTTTTGCTGATGCTTTATCTTTTTATACTTTAATGGCGCGAATAACTTATATAGTATGTCCATCTAATTTATATTTTATCTAATAATGATTTCATTTTTCTCGTAAGCTCAGCATGCATTGAGTTCTCACACTGCCCTATTTCCTTAGTTAATTCGATTAACTCCGATTTAGTAAACAATAAATTAGCCAAATCCCCTTCTTTGGATTTAGCCTCTATAGGAATAGTCCGTTGCTTTTTAATTTGAATCTTTTTCACTTCACCTTTAGAATCTTTTTTCTCTTCTTCTGCAACGACCTCCGTGTACTGCACTCTGACTTGGTCAAATGACTTTTTAGCTGCATAACGCCTTGCAGACTTAATTAAATCTAAAGCTTTATTACCAGATGGGGAGCCAACAACTTTTAACTTTACTGTTTGCTCTGTCATAAGCAACTCTTTGTCATCGTCAATATACTCACCTTCATTGTGAGTTAATAAAGTGATTCCTTGTAACGCACTATGCGTTAATGACTCCTTCAAAGTAGAGCTAGCATGTCCCGCGAAACTGGCTTTAGGTCTGCAAATATTGCCTCTACTATCAGAACCTATTTTTTTATATGTTGTTTGGCAACTCGCTCTAAACAGAAAATTCAAGAACTGTTCAATCATTGACTTAGGGATACCGACAACTTCCTCAATCAAGGATAAGTGCCAACCTTTTTTACCCTTTAAGCAACTTCTTTGAAACAATATATGACACGCAGCGCCCATTCCTTCATCTGCTTTTTTACTTTCAACTCTAACATCACCGGTCTTAGTGTTAGAAAATGCAGGGTCTGAAGCCTTTATATCAGACAAATGAAGTAATAAAGCAAAATTATCTGTGTTAATTTTCAAATCTTTAATACGAATAGTCACTTCTTGGTTTCTATATTTATGTACTGCTTTATCATTTTTCCAAAGAGATTCAACTCGAACAATAACCTCCTCAAAATCAAATCTAGGTGCATCTTTAGGGTATGACTCTAGAGAAAAGTCATAATAGTATGCCCATCTGCGGTTTGTTGCTTGCATAGATATCCTTATAATTGCCAATTAGTTACATATTAATCTTTGGGCAATACTTTTAATTTTAACCGCGACACAACTGTACGTTAATACAGTGTATCATGTTATTATAATTAGTACATTTGTTGCCAAGCCGCCCTTACGCCGTATCTATAGCTATAAGCACTATCAAATAAGTACGGTTCCCTGCTCGCAATCACTACAATTGAGAGTATATTTTTCTTTCTTTTTAGATATTTTAGTATTTTTGCTGCTACAACTAACACAGGGCATTTTCATTGCTGTATTTGTTTCACACTTATTACATTTAATAAAATAACCATATCGACCATGTTGCGCAGAATAATCAGATTTTTCACCGCAATATTTACATTGCAAGATTGAGTCAGCACTAGCTTCTACTTTAACTAGCGTAAACGCTACCTCTTGCTTCACTTCCTTTACAGCGACTTTATTATCGTTAAGTTGAGCCATAAGAAATGATGTTATAGACTTTAATTCTTTATCACTAAAGTCAGGACGAGAATCGATAGTTATCACTTTTAATACTTTATTTTTCAACTTCATCAATTGATTGATTTTATCTACTAAAAATTCAGTCTTAACAAGCTGTTTAGATACACTTTTTGGCATAGAT
>OJBR01000549.1_pt1 | contig 15827 bp, 11 predicted proteins | sample 1591161 | NCBI WGS metagenome assembly OJBR01 (sample SAMN05416803, study PRJEB24817) | seawater metagenome | isolation source: Sea water | place: Canada:Atlantic | collected 2013-07
CGAGATCTAGTACGGTCTCGTGGGCTCGGAGATGTGTATAAGAGACAGGAGGATACTCACTGCGTAAATAGATATAACCCTGGTCTGCTCCTACGCTAAGGCCTGCGATGATCATGCCTTCAACGAGTACTAGAGGATCGCCTTCCATTAACATACGATCGGCAAAAGTACCTGAATCACCTTCATCGGCATTACAGACAATATATTTCTGCTGCTCTGGTTCGTTCAATACGGTTTGCCATTTTATGCCGGTAGGAAACGCAGCACCGCCACGACCTCTTAGACCAGAGTCTTTTACTTCATCAACTAACTCTTGTGCAGTTTTTGCGAAAGCATTAGTTAAACCGACAAATCCACCATGGCTAATGTAATCATCAACATCGATAGGATCGATGATGCCGACACGGGCAAACGTTAAGCGTTGTTGTGATTTAAACCAGGGTAATTCTTCGGTCAAACCTAGACATAATGGGTGCTCAATAGCCTCATCAAAACAATGCATGTTAATGATGTCGTTTACATCTTCCGCTTTTACCGGACCATAAGCGACACGCCCCTTAGGCGTACTAATTTCTAATAATGGTTCTAACCAAAACATGCCGCGAGAGCCATTTCTTACCAGCGTTGCTGCCAGTTCGGGTTGTGAGTTAAGTATACTTTCAACCTGTTTTGCCACTTTATCACTGCCGCGTGAACGGGCGGTAGTATCTAAAGAAACGAAAATTTTTCGTGACGCTAATGGCGTTGCACTTAATGGGACTGTGCTGTCATCGGAAGGTGAGTGTTTCATTTTAACTCCAACGAATAGGTATTTAACGACGCAATAATTTGTTCAAATTTTTGTAGGTCTAATTCACCATGAATGTCATCACCAATACGAATCGCCGGTGAGCATGCACAATTGCCCAAACAATAAACGGGCTCTAAAGTATATTGTCTATCTTTGCTTGTTTGATGGTAATCAATCGATAAATTTTGTTTGATCTTTTCTTCTAACGTACGTGAACCCATGGCTTGACATGATTCACCTCGGCAGATTTCAATAACATGAGCGCCGGGTTCTTCAGTGCGGAAATGATGGTAAAAGCTAATCACCCCGTGAACTTCAGCTTTAGACACGTTTAAAGCTTTAGCGATTAAAGGCAATGCATTGGACGGAATAAAAGACAAGTCGTTCTGAATGGCATGTAATATGGGTAACATAGCGCCGGGCAATGTTTGATGTTGCTCGATAATAGTGGTGATCTTTTGCAGGCCATGTTCGTTGGTAGCAGTCATAATAATCCTCTGGGCATTTTACATTAATAGCATTATCAAATAAGTGATTATAATAAATATAGCCGATTAAGACATCTTCATAGCTAATTGAGACATCTGTCTCTTGCTAATATCATTAAATAATTGATTGAGTAATCAACAAAAATCAAATGCTTAGCTTTGGATGTCGTTAATGGACATGAATAGCGTCGTAATTAGGATGATTTTAAAGTACTGTGAATCTATTGTATCCGTAGATTTGAACTTTGAACTTTGTACTTTTATTGATTTAAATCACTTGTTGTTATTAATTAAAATCTGGCTTTTTGATCTGAATCAAAGCCTAGATGGTAAATATTAACTCCGTTAGATTTAAAAGGGAGAAAAGTAAAGTTATTAAGGAAATCGACACCCTGTTTTTTAATCAAAACTACAATAATAATAAAAACTGCAATAATAGTAGGAATGAACAACATGCCATCAGCAAATCAAAATAGCAGTCAAACACAGATAAAATGTAAACACGTTGGTTTTTTATTACAACCTAACTTTACCATGTTAGCCCTATCATCAGCAATTGAGCCAATGCGAATGGCCAATCAATTATCTGGAGAGGAATTATATCGTTGGACCATTCTTAGTGAAGATGGTCGTGTTGTGACTGCCAGTGATGGCCTGAGAGTTGAAGTTGATTCCGGCATAAATAATTATGTTGAGTTTGATACCGTGTTAGTTTGTGGTGGTGTTGACATCAAAGGTACTGTGACGCGAAAAGTGCTGAGTTGGTTAACCCATTTATCTCGCTGTAATATCGTACTAGGTGGCATTTGTACGGGTAGTTATTTATTAGCTAAAGCTGGTTTGTTAGACGGCTATCAATGCACCATTCACTGGGAGCTATTGGCGAGTTGTCAGGAAGAATTTCCTTTAGTAAAAAGCTCAAATCAATTGTTTATTCTTGACCGTAACCGCATGACTTGTTCAGGTGGTACCGCGCCAATAGATATGATGTTGCAAGTGATATCTAAAGAGTATGGTAAAGCATTAACAACGGCTATTTCAGATATGTTTTCCCATGAAAATATTCGTGATGAAAACGACCAGCAGCGTATACCGTTGCAACATATTGTTGGTGCTACTCAGTCGAAATTGCAAGATGTCGTTGCGTTAATGGAAGCCAATATTGAAGAAATATTGTGTCTCGATGAGTTAGCGAGCTTTGTTGATTTATCTCGACGCCAATTAGAACGGTTGTTTCAAAAATACCTTGATTGTTCGCCGCATCGTTATTATTTACAACTACGATTAGGTAAAGCTCGTCAGCTTTTAAAACAAACTAACATGTCTATTATTGAAATTGCCATAGCCTGTGGTTTTGTCTCTACGCCACATTTTAGTAAATGTTATCGTAATTCGTTTAGCATTCCACCTCGTGATGAGCGTAACGTTTTAGCTAAAAACAAACAATTTGCTGCTAGTAAAGAATCTAGTTTGGGATCGGTGAAGATTCAGCATCAACCACAGCAACATCATTAGATAAAAAATACTACAAGATACCGTTTACTACTGAAGCTAAACGGTAACTCTAACCTGACTTTATGCATACTTGACGATATGAAATTATCTTCCTTGTTAAATTCTGAAAACTCAGAAAAAAATCATCTACAAATTCAACAAAGTGGCCAACGTCGTATTGATCGTATGGCGCAATCAGGCGTGGGTAAATCTTCATTATGGGGGCTCGCTGAAGTTGGCTGGACTGCGGGTCCGGTAACTTTTTTGGCGGCTCAAGGGGGATATTATCTAGGTTTTGGTACTTGGTTACCTAATGAAAACTTGATCTTCTTTGTCGGTTACACTGTCTTAATGGGATTGATTGCCGTCTTGGTAAAGTTCATCTACAAGGCGACAAAAGGGCAGGAACTTGAAGACGCCAAAGAGCAGTTGTTGCTGGTTATTGGCAGCATGCCCGATTTTATTCTTTCGGTCAGAGATCTCACCTTAAGCCGCATGGAGCCTGATTCTAGGCGTTATGAATCGGCGCGTATTCTATTACAAAAATCAGATTTGGGTCCGCAATGGTTAACGCTTGCGGTAAATAGCATCATTGATTCACCCGTGATTGCGCAAGCTGTGGCGAATATTGAAATTTACTGGCGCGCAGGTATGTATAGTCGCATCCACGATATTAACCAGGAACTTTCTACTGAAATTTTGGCCGCTCTGGCTAGCTTAGAACCAGATCGCCCACGCTTGGCCAGGCTGTTAGAACAACGCCTGCAAGGTAAAAAAAATACCCTGCGTAGCGGCGTAGAGCGTGAGCCCTTCTTCATTGAGCGTATATTTTCAGCGATTGAAGAAGATGACGAAGACATCATGGGCTTAAGTGATGTTGAAGAAGTCTTAACCTTAGCTTTTGAACTTTTGTCTGGTCGACGCATTCCAATGCTGATCGTTAACTGTGTTGGCTCATCGCAATTGATGATTGCCACTGATAAGTTAGAAAAAGAGCGATCTAAATATCGTATTGCAAGAGCGCGCGGATATAGTCAACTTTTGGCTTTAGCAAACTTTTTAAGTGATAACAATTTACTTGATTACTCAACGGTTGCTGAGCGTCTACCTAGCAGTGATTTATTACAAATTTGTCTCGATACCTTAGATCGCCATTGCCAAGATATCTGTGCTGATATAGAGCAAGTGCAGAAGCGTGAAAATGTTGATATGCGTGCGCTGAAGCTCAATCATAGTATGTTAATTAAAGCGTTGGAATTATATCAACAAGCCTATCAAAGTAGCTCCATGGTGATTAATGAACATGCAGATTTCTTAAAAGATATTAAGAGTTGGCAGCGAATTAATCAAAAATACGCAGACGCTAACACCAAAGTATCGGTTACTGGTAAACAAGGCTTACACATTATAGAGCGGAAAATACAATTATCGGATAAGGATAAAATTACCGTTGTTAAAAAAATAGCCCATCACTTTGATAGTCAAAGCATCTTGTCAAAAGGGCTAAGAAATCGCCCTCAACAAAGTAATTGGCAAGTTAGTAATCAGCAGGTTCGTGCAGCGAAACAGTTGGCTATAGACTTGGCATTAGCGCTAAATCCTTGTGTCTTTATCAGTTTACCAGAGGTACAACGTGCTATTTATTCCTCGAATTCTGTTGATTTAGGTAGCTTCGAACCGGGTTTGAGTACCAGCACCAAAGTTGGCTGGGGCGAGTCGGTAGCTAAAGAAGTGCAAAAAGATATGGTTAAGGCGTCTGAGCAAATTGCCCAAGCGATACATCGATATTACGGTATTTGCTTAGGAGATAAAGAACTCGACTTTATGCATCAAACCTATGGTATGGATAAGCAAAAAGTTATTGATTATTATCATGAAAATGAGCAAGGGGAATTATCGAGTAATGTATTTGAGCCGCGCTCACCTTTGATGATCCCTGAGGTTAAGTTTGCTTGGCGTAGAACGTTAGCCTTGTATAGAGAAAATGTTTAATACCTTTGGTATAACCCTGATTTCAAAAGTGGGCTTTAAGCAGAGTGAGTTTATGTGTCGAATATTAATAGAATAACTATTCTCTTCAATCAATGCCTTGCCTAAAGGCGTTTCTAATTCCAGCTGAATCATGCATCTTCAAGTGGAACGGGTATAAACCCCACGAATCCCCCTTTGAGCACTAGCCTCTAAAAGTACGGATAGTACAGCAAGTACCGAATAAAATAATGCGGGAGAAGCCGGCTTCAGCATATTGCTCAATAACCTTTTACTTATCATAGAGCTCTGAATTTAAACAGCGCTAGCGCTCTTAAAGCCTCGGCTTGTTTGATGACGGGTATAAGGAGTTCAGTTATCCAATTCACGACATCTACGCCGTTTTTAGTAAGGTAGGTGTCGCATTCTCCCAAACCACGCTATTTGCCTTTGTTAGACTGACTTTAGTTTAAATTTGCCTGTGATTGATCAGTCTAGATCTCACAGCATAGACGAGGTTAATTTAATGAATACAGATCAAGCTTTAGCGTTACATAAAAGCTCAACCATTTTTGACGGTTTAGTCATTGCAAAATGGAATCGAGATTTATTTGAAGACATGGCTAAAGGTGGCTTAACTGCTGCCAACTGTACCGTATCAGTGTGGGAAGGATTTAAAGATACCATCGACAATATCACCGAATTTAATCAATTTTTTTGTGATAACAGTGATTTAATTATGCCTGTGCATACAACTGCTGATATCGCTAAAGCGAAAGAGCAGGGCAAAACTGGCATCATTTTAGGCTTTCAAAATGCCAATGCTTTTGAAGATAAAATTGGTTATGTCGAAATATTCAAAAAACTGGGTGTTGGCATTGTACAAATGGCGTACAACACGCAAAACCTCGTTGGTACTGGTTGTTATGAACGTGACGGCGGGTTATCAGGCTTTGGTCTTGAAATTGTTGCTGAAATGAATCGCGTTGGCATCATGTGTGATTTATCTCATGTTGGCCCAAAAACGTCAGAAGAAGTTATTTTAGCATCAACTAAGCCTGTGTGTTACTCACATTGTTTACCTTACGGCCTAAAAGAACATCCACGTAATAAAAAAGATGAAGAACTACGCTTTATCGCTGAACATGGCGGTTTTATTGGCGTAACCATGTTTGCCCCTTTCTTGAAAAACGGCATCGACTCTACGGTTGATGACTACGTTGAAGCGATAGATTATGTCGTTAATATTGCTGGAGAAGACTGCGTTGGAATAGGCACAGATTTTACTCAAGGCCATGACCAAGCGTTCTTCGATATGCTAACTCATGACAAAGGTTATGCCCGTAATTTAACTAACTTTGGCACCATTATAAACCCTGAGGGCATTCGTACCTTGGGTGAATTTCCTAACCTGACCGCTACGATGTTAAAACATGGCTGGTCAGAATCTAAAATTAAAAAAATCATGGGCGAGAACTGGGTTCGCGTTCTAAAAGACGTCTGGGGAGAATAGAAAATGAGTAATTTAAATAACCTGAATACCGCGAGCCACAGTCCTGACATGCCGATTTTAGTCGACAATGAGACTGGCGTTTGGACTACCGATGCCTTACCGATGTTGTATGTACCGCGTCACTTTTTTGTTAATAACCATATGGGTATTGAAGAAGAACTAGGCGCGGAAAAGTATGCTGAAGTTTTATATAAAGCTGGCTATAAATCTGCTTTTTACTGGTGTGAAAAAGAAGGCGAAGAGCACGGTATTAGAGGTGAAGAATTGTTTGAACATTACATGAAACGATTGTCACAACGCGGCTGGGGATTTTTCATCACTGAAGAGCTAGATCTTGAAAAAGGTACTGCCAAAGTACGATTAGAAAACTCTGCTTTTGTGTACCAATACGGCCAAGTTAATCGCAAAGTTGATTATATGTTTACTGGTTGGTTTGCTGGCGCGATGGATCAAATTGCTGCTTCTTTAGGTTACCCAGTGAAAACCTTTGCAGAGCAAACACAATGCGCTGCTGAAGAGGGCTGTGATGTTGGCTACTTTGAAGTAACACCAATCTAATTGGTTTATCACCACGCTTTTTTACACACAGCTTTTAAAAGAACTATAAATATCAGGAGCTCATCATGGCGCAGTTCGATGCACTATTTCAGCCATTAAAAATTAATCAACTTACCATACGAAATCGTGTGGTAAGTACGGCACACGCCGAAGTATATGCTACCGAGGGTGGCATGACGACTGAACGATATGTTAAATATTACGAAGAAAAAGCCAAAGGTGGGGTTGGTCTGTCAATTTGTGGCGGCTCTAGCGTAGTGTCGATTGACAGTCCTCAAGACTGGTGGAAGTCAGTTAACTTGTCGACTGACAGGATCATTCCTCATTTTCAAAATTTAGCCGATGCAGTGCACAAGCACGGCGGTAAAATTATGATTCAAATTACCCATATGGGACGTCGTTCTCGTTGGGATGGTGGCAATTGGTCAACGTTAGTTAGCCCGAGTGGCATTCGTGAACCTGTTCATCGCGCGACATGTAAAACTATCGAAATTGAAGAGATGCAGCGTATTGTTGGTGATTATGCTAAGGCAGCTGGACGTGCAAAAGCGGGTGGTTTAGATGGTATTGAATTATCAGCAGTGCATCAGCATTTAATCGATCAATTCTGGAGCCCGCGGGTCAACCAGCGTGATGATGAGTACGGCGGTAGCTTCGAAAATAGAATGCGTTTTGGTATGGAAGTATTACATGCTATTCGCGAAGAAGTGGGTCGTGATTTTGCTGTTGGCTTGCGTATTTGTGGTGATGAATTTCACCCGGATGGGCTAAACCATGACGATATGAAACAGATTGCTGCTTATTATGATGAGACTGGTTTACTTGATTTTTTCAGTGTGATCGGCTCAGGTTGCGATACTCATAATACATTGGCCAATGTTATTCCAAACATGAGCTATCCACCTGAACCCTTCTTACATTTAGCGGCAGGCATTAAAGAAGTTGTTAATGTACCGGTAATGCATGCACAGAACATTAAAGATCCGAATCAAGCACAACGTATTCTTGAAGCTGGTTATGTTGATTTCGTTGGTATGACTCGTGCCCATATTGCTGACCCGCATTTGATCGCTAAAATCAAATTGAATCAGGTTGATCAAATAAAACAATGTGTGGGTGCTAACTATTGTATCGACCGTCAGTATCAAGGTTTAGATGTATTGTGTATTCAAAATGCTGCTACATCGCGTGAATCGACGATGCCACACATTATTGAAAAAACCGAAGGTAAAGTACGTAAAGTTGTCATTATTGGTGGCGGTCCTGCCGGTATGGAAGCAGCACGCGTTTGTGCCGAGCGTGGTCATGACGTTACCTTAATTGAAAAGAATCCTGAACTTGGCGGGCAAATTACTATTGCCTCAAAAGCACCACAGCGAGATCAAATTGCCGGTATCACGCGTTGGTTTGCCTTAGAACTCGATCGTTTAGGTATTGATCTACGTCTAAACACTGCAGCTGATGAAGCAATGATCCGCGATCTTAATGCTGATGTGGTAATTTTGGCTGTTGGTGGTCAACCTTTCTTAGCACAGAATCCACATTGGGGTGTTGAAGAAGGTTTATCGGTGAGCACTTGGGATATTTTAAGTGGCAAAGTTGCGCCAGGTAAAAATGTTTTAGTATATGACACTATTTGTGAATTTAGTGGCTTATCTGCCGCTGACTTTTTAGCACAAAATGGTTCATTGGTAGAGATGGTCACTGATGATATTAAACCAGGTGCTGCAGTGGGTGGAACAACATTCCCAACCTATTACCGAAACTTGTATGAAAAAGAGGTGATCATGTCCTCGGATTTAATACTAGAAAAAGTCTATCGTGAAGGCGATAAATTGGTGGCAGTGCTAGAGAATGAATATACCGGGCAACAAGAAGAACGTGTTGTTGATCAGGTTGTTATTGAAAATGGCGTGCGTCCTGATGAAGAAATTTATCTGCAATTAAAAAGTGATTCTCGCAACAAAGGGCAAATCGATATTGAAGCGCTTTATGCGGCTTTACCTCAGCCAATTTTGGCTGAAGAAGGCGAAGGTTACATATTATATCGTATCGGTGATTGTGTATCGCAACGTAATACTCATGCGGCAATATATGACGCATTGCGCTTATGTAAGGATTTCTAGCTTATACCAGTCTCATTAATTATGTGATCTACTTTATACGAAGGAAAAGTAGCTAAATACAAAGTATTTATTTCATTAACTAGTTGTTCTAATTATTAAAAAAATAATGCTGTAGTTGGTGGCTTTAACAAGTAGAAATGATTCAATAGTTTGTGAGATTGGTATTAAGCCGCTTTTAGAATGTAGACCACCGTACTTTCTGTGCGGTGGTCTCACCTAGGATAATTAATAGGTCTTGTTATGTCATCATCCGAATTTCTCTCCCAATTTTTGTTTACCCTTATTTCGTTTGCCATTCTTCTGACGTTGGTCGGTGCTGTTAAACGTATGTTACTGTGGTCTCAAGGGCAATCATCAACAATACATTGGCTTGGGTTATTACAGATCCCTCGCCGTTACTTGGTTGACTTACATCATGTAGTTGCCCGTGATAAATATATGTCCAATACCCACGTTGCGACGGCGGGTGGTTTTGTATTGTCTTCTATATTAATCATATTGCTTTATGTCTTTCAGCTAAAGCTACAGATATTGACCTGGGCCTTACTTGGCTCTTCGTTATTAATGTTTGTTGGCAGTATTTTTGTGATGATCAGACGTCGTAATCCGCCGCCTAATTTATCTTTAGGTAAATGGCAGCGATTACCTAAAAGCTTGATGGTTTTTTCATTGAGTTTCTTTATCCTCACCTTACCCGCGACAGGAATATTACCGAGTGATACCGGCGGTTGGTTATTAGCGGTGCTTTTAGTGGCTGGCATTATCTGGGGTATTGGCGAAATGTTTTTCGGCATGACCTGGGGCGGGCCAATGAAGCACGCTTTTGCAGGTGCTTTGCATTTGGGCCTACATCGACGCCAAGAACGTTTTGGTAACGGTCAGTCAACAGGATTAAAAGCGATAGATTTAAGTGCTAAGAAACTTGGTGTAGAAAAGCCAATCGACTTTAAGTGGAATCAATTATTAAGTTTTGATGCCTGTGTTGAATGTGGACGTTGTGAAAATAACTGTCCGGCGTTCGCTGCAGGTCAACCGTTAAACCCGAAAAAACTGATCCAAGATATGGTCATTGGTATGGCAGGGGGCGATGACGCAAAATTTGCAGGCAGTCCTTATCCTGGTATCAAAGTGGGCACCCATAAAGGTGGTGCGATTATTCCTATCGTTAACGTACTGGTAGAAAGCGATACCTTGTGGTCATGTACCACTTGCCGTGCCTGTGTTGATGCCTGTCCTATGATGATTGAACATGTTGATGCCATTGTTGATATGCGACGTTTTGAAACCATGGAGAAAGGGCAAACTCCGGGCAAGGGTAGTGAGATTTTAGAGAACCTGAGCGCAACAGATAACCCGAACGGTTTTGATCCTAGTTCTCGGATGAACTGGGCGGCTGATCAAAACCTTACCGTGTTTGGTCACGATGAGAAAAAACAGGAAGTGACTGAAGCTGATGTACTGTTATGGATTGGTGATGCGGCTTTTGACATGCGCAACCAACGTACACTAAGAGCAATTATTAAGTTACTACGCGCTGCGGATGTCAATTTTGCTGTCTTGGGGGATGCTGAATTTGATAGTGGTGACTTAGCTAGACGTTTGGGTGATGAAGCGACTTTTCAGCGCTTAGCTACCAGTAATATTAGTACCATGAATAAATACCAATTTAAGACCATAGTGACTGCGGATCCGCATGCCTTTCATTGTATTAAAAATGAATATGTTGAGTTTGGCGGCAACTATAACGTGATGCACCATACTGGATTTTTTGCTGACTTGGTGACTGAAAATAAACTTCTGTTAGATAACAGCAAAGAGCTGGCACTGACCTATCACGATCCTTGTTACTTAGGTCGATATAACGGTGAGTATGACGCCCCAAGATTCTTGTTAGAAAGCATGGGTGTCAAAATTAAAGAAATGGATCGCAGTAAATCAACCGCACGTTGTTGTGGCGGCGGGGGCGGGGCACCAGTTACCGATATACCCGGTAAGCAGCGTATTCCTGATATGCGTATGGCAGATGTTGTTGAAACCAAAGCTGAGATTGTTGCCGTAGCCTGTCCGCAGTGTAACTTGATGCTTGAAGGTGTGGTTGAACCAAGACCTGAAGTAAAAGACATTGCTGAATTAATGTTAGATGCGCTCATTGAAGGTGGAATTGAAAATACGGGTGAAGGTGTGGTTGTAAACATGGTTGGAGCACAATTATGAGTGAATTATTCCGCCGAGATCCAAGAGCGCAATGGATAGCACGTAATCGCCTACACCCAATGCATCAAGCATTGGTTATTGGACCTGTATTTGGACCTTCGGGATTGCTGCGTAAAAATCTGCATATCATAGGTTTTATTGGTCCTAATGGCCTAAAACGTATTGATCGCTCAGGGGCATCTAACGATAGTGAGCAAGGATCACGTCGCTCAGCGACTGCAAGTGAAGTGATATTGCCATTGCATCAAGTTATTGAACCTGCATTTTATGTTGTGGTGGTATTGGACTTGGTATCAGGGCGTTTGAATGGCCATGATAAAGATACTCTTGGTCTGGCGCAGCAATTAGCTAATCGTAACTGTGGTAATGATAATGGCGGTGGCGCAGTAGTGGCAATTGCCTTTGGCGAGCTAAAAGATGACTCGTTAGATAAAGCAGGTGTCGATCGTTTGATCCACATTAACGATGAGCAATACGCCCATTATAACCCTGAGCAACGATGTAATGATCTACAAGGCATTATTGCTGAGTTAGATCCACAACATATATTATTGCCCGATAGCATCAATGGTGGTGGTGATTTAGGTCGTCGATTGGCGGCTGCAATGAAACAGCGTCCCGCTTGCGGAGTATGGAAATTAAATGATGACAGTGTAGTTTGTCGCGGCAGTGCTGGTAAGAGCGATATCACTCGACCTTTAAGTAAGCTAATGCTGGTGATGGAAGAATGTAGTGAACCGGTCAGTGAAACGCGACATGAAAATATCGAAATTCCGCAAAAATCAAGCCGATTAGTTGACGGAAAACTGCTTGATCAAGGCAATATTAGCGTTGATCCTAACGCTATTCCTTTAGCAGAAGCTGGTTTTATTCTCTCTGGTGGTAATGGTATTAACGACTGGGCACAATTTCACCACACAGCAAGTGTGTTGGGCGCTACTGAAGGTGCGAGCCGTGTTGCTGTTGATGATGGCAATATGCCACGCGAACGACAAGTTGGTGCAACCGGCACTTGGGTAACTGCGCAAGTTTATATTGCCGTAGGCATATCTGGCGCTATCCAGCACATGCAGGGTATTGGTCAATGTGACAAAGTAGTGGCAATCAATACGGACGAAGGTTGTGACATGGTCAAACGTGCCGACATAAGTGCCATTGGCGACAGTACTGAAATATTAGCTCGATTGGTTGAACTCGTTGAGCAAAGAAAGCTGGCCAAGCAAACAATTAATGAGGGGACGTCCAATGAGTAACAATAACTTGTCGGTGATATCGTTAGTTTCTATTGGCGAGCATCCAACATCACGTCGACCAAGGCGTGCAGAGCAAGACGCTAGAGCAATAGAGTTAGGTATTAAACTTGTTGGTGATAATTTACAAACCTTACACGCTGGCAAATTGTCTGACGATCCTAGCCAACAAACAGCATTACGAAGCTATTTAGGTATGGGACTTTCGGAAATACATTTGTTAGAAATGTCAGAAAATGCAGACGCTGTATTGGTTATTGCTGAGTATTTAAAGCAACAAAAAATCGATATTATTTTGACTGGTGTCCGTGCTGAAAATGGTGAATCTTCGGGCATGTTACCCTACTTATTGGCCGAGCAGCTTGGTATGGCAATGGTCACTTCAATTGCTGAGATTTTATCTATTGATGAAGTTAATCAACAAGCGGAAGTATTACAGGCCTTACCGCGCGGCCAACGTCGTAAACTCAAAATTGATTTACCCTTTATCGCCAGTGTTGACATGGCTGCTGCGATGCCAAGGCAAAGTGCGTTTGGCCCAGCGATGCGTGGACAGTTTGAAGCAACACAAGCAGCTACTGTTACAGATCAAGAGTCCTCAGGATGGCAAGTAGCTGATGCCAAAAAACGTCCTAAACGCCTTAAAATAATCAAGGCAAAAACCGCAGCAGACCGTTTCAAAGCTGCTACAGCCAAAGCATCTGGCGGCGGCGGTAAAGTGGTACATGGCGTGGAAGAGTCGGCCCAAGCTATTTTAGATTTACTGGTAGAAGAGGGGTTGGTGTAGATTGATTAAATAATCAATCCCAAGCTAACTTCCTGCTCTAAATTACCGTGTAACAACAATGGGTTGTTACACGGTAATTTTCTATCTAGTGACCTTTCTTCACAGTACATTTTAATTCAAATTTCTTAATAAAGACCTAATACAATTTGCCAATATCAATGAGATAAACTGGAGAATACATTTTGCGAGTTGCTGCTGTTTTTGGTTTGAACCAAATTGTTAGTCACGGATTTGGACTATTTCTCTTTGCTGCTTTAGTGCCGCTAATGCGAGAGTCTGTTGCTATTACAAATTGGCATATCGCTGCTATTGGTGCACTCACCCAATTGTCATACTTGGCTGGAGCATTATTACTTGGTTTTATTGGTAATAAAATTTGTTCCACCCGGTTGGTCTTAACCACGGGCTTTCTCACCACAATATTGCTGTTTAGCATGTCACAATTACAGAGCCCGTTAATTATTACTCTGGTACTAGTTTTGTTAGCCGCCAGTGCTTCAATTAGTTGGGGAGCTATTGTTGAAATTATTGGACGCCATTCCAAACCTGAACGATGTGCTACTCATTTGTCTTTTGCCTCGAGTGGTACAGCCTGGGGCTATGGGCTGAACGGTTTACTTATTTTAATGGTAGTGCCGGCGCTTGGTTGGCAACGTAGCTGGCAGATTGCTGCAGTATTAGGCTTGATCGTTGTTTTATTTACTTGGCGATTATTAACCAAAATGAACCGACAACCATCAACTCAAAATAGCTCAGCACAAGCAATGATCCCTGCAGCAGAGTTATTGTCTACCATCATGCGAGAACGTACTGCATTGTTTGCCTGTGTTGTTAGTTTTTTACTTGGATTTTCTACTATGCCATTTGCCAATTGGCTTAGTACCTATCTAAATGAATTGCAATTACCCGCTACTCTGGGCGGTTATACCTGGACTATTGCGGGAGTGACAGGCATGTTCGCTGGGGTTATTACGGGTTGGATAGCAGACCGTACCAGTCATGCTACTGCCTTAATGATCATCTTTATTGGCTTTGCGCTCAGTTTAATAGCCTTTGTTTATGACCCTACTCAGTTTGCTGTTTTAGCTGGCTTTGGTTATGGACTCATGTACTTTCCTGTCTGGGGGATTTTGGCAGGGTGGATTAGGCAATCTTTTTCTTCTACTGCGACCATGCAAATTTGCAGTATCTGTATGGTGACGTTTGGCTTAGGCGGCGCTTTGGGAAATCTATTAGCTGGATTTATTCGTGATGTTACAGGGTCGTTGGAACTGGTCTATATCATAGTGACCATGGCGGTCTTATTAATGATATTGCTAACGTTATTAATAATGCGAACCAGCCCAAGTAGCGATAGTAAGTTATCACTTACTGTATAACACTTATACCTATTATTGATAAGAATAAAGAAGAGTATCTTTGCGGTATACTTGGTTTATCCGCCAAGTTCTATTGTAGCCCTTAGCTCACTAAACAGGCGTCACAAGTCTGTTATATGTCCTAAAACAGTCAAACATCGCTACCGTACTACACTTACTAAGCATATTACCACGATAGCCAAAGCCTATTTTGTGCTAGCTGAGTATCATCAGTGTGATAATAAAATCCTTCATTAGCTATCCTAGCATTCAAATGAAGGCTACCTTGTCAGCCTTTTCTGCTAAAACTGAGTGTAAATAACATCAGGTTTTATCAATATCCTTCTTAAATGGACCCATTATCAAATTAATTCAAATTATTTTTAACTAATTTTAAAATTAAATTACCTCATAATTTGGACGATATTACTTGCCAGTACACAAGGCTGTTTACCTTGGTATTTACTGAAATCAATTCAAGTAAAAAATAGTTAGCGTGTGGTCGTTATTTATAACTTAACTAATGCCGACGTTTTTTTTGTTAATAGCGTCGCTTTTTTCATTTCGATGTAAAAATAAGCAGTATTTCATTTTTTTTTCAGTAAATATCTATGCTTTTTAGTTAGTGCACTAATTAAAAAAAACAACGGTTATCGTCTGTTTTTTATTCGTTAATTTGATTTGGATCAACTTTAAATAGTAAAAAGTATGATTTTAGAACCTATTGATGTGCTTGACAGTTCGTTTACTAAGCATTACTTTTGTTATTAATTGATCGTTCAATTAAAAATAAGAAGAGAGTTAATAATGCCGAAATTAGGTATGAAACCGTTACGCAGGCAACAACTAATTGATGCCACTTTAAGATCTATATCTGAGCGTGGTTTGCAAAATACTACCATAGTGTCTATCAGCAAAATTGCAGGTATGTCGTCGGGTATTATTAGTCACTATTTTGGTGGCAAAAAAGAGTTAATAGAAGAAACAGTTAGTTATTTACTTGACCAATTACAGCAATCTCTTTTAGAGCGGATTACCGAAGAAAATCCCCCGGCACACATCAGACTGAATTTGATCGTTGAAGCCAACTTTACTGAATTTCAGCGTTCTATACTGGCGACTAAAACCTGGTTAAGTTTTTGGGCTATGTCGATGCATGACCCTGCAATGGCCCGATTACAATCTATCAACAGCAATCGTCTTTACAGCAATTTACTTTTCTCTTTTAAAGAGCTGCTCGACTCTGAGTCTGTCTCTTATACACATCTCCGAGCCCACGAG
>OJBR01000559.1_pt1 | contig 15571 bp, 17 predicted proteins | sample 1591161 | NCBI WGS metagenome assembly OJBR01 (sample SAMN05416803, study PRJEB24817) | seawater metagenome | isolation source: Sea water | place: Canada:Atlantic | collected 2013-07
CGAGATCTAGTACGGTCTCGTGGGCTCGGAGATGTGTATAAGAGACAGCTTCAATACTGGCAAAGCTCCCCCGACTAAATTATCTAAACGGGTATTAATACCAAACGGATTAATTTATTGGTCAGCTTAGAGCTTTTCAGTGCTAGATCTAGGTCAATACATGAATATAAGAAAAACTTTTTTTTGGCTGCATTTAATCATAGGTTGTAGTGCTGCTATTTTTATTTTTTTAATGTCTATCACGGGTGTTGCTTTAACGTATGAACGCCAGATGATTAAAGCGGCAGAACGTAGCGATTATCCTGCAGCACCAACGGCATCAAATAACAAGTTACCCCTGTCGCAGCTTTTGATTATTGCTCAGCAGTACCCAAGTAAAAAAATCGCTCAAATTGTGGTAGAAAATCAGCCCAATGCGCCGATTATTATTAAAGATGGCAGAAAAACACTCGCTTACCTTAACCCTTATACTGGCGCAGAAGTAGCGATACCGGGTCAAGGTACTAAAACCTTTTTCCGTAAGTTAAGAGCTTTTCATCGTTGGCTAACCTTCGATGGAAGTTTCAGCCAAACAGGTCGAGAGGTTAATGGAGTTGCCAACGTAATTTTTATTGTTCTAATTCTTTCAGGGCTTTATTTATGGCTACCTAAGCGCTTTAACAACAGAGCATTCAAACAGAGGCTAACCTTGTCTGGAAATTACCCTAACAAGAGTGCGAGGAATTACCAATGGCATAATGTTTTTGGTATTTATATCGCGCCAGTAATTTTTGTCGTGGCAGTTACTGCGATATTTTTTTCCTACAAATGGCCTGGTCAAACACTTAAAAACTATGTCTCTACAGAGTCTGTGTCACTTGCTAAGCCTGTCGAAGTTTCGGCTCAACAAAGCGAATCGCAACTGCCTATTGCTAAGCAGCTAACCAAAGTCAGACAATATTACCCACGATGGCGAAGCATACAATTTTCTTTAGATAATGCGCCAACTAACAGTAAAGTTTACCGTGTTGACATGGGCAATGGTGGAGAGCCACAAAAACGTGTGTCAGTACTATTAAATGCCTCAACAGGTGAGATGATTCAAGAACAAAAATTTGAGCAATTATCTACTTATAGCAAGATACGTAGCTACATTAGGTTTCTTCATACAGGTGAAGTCTTCGGGCCATTTGGACAAACTATTGCTGGTTTAGCTTCACTGTTTGCATGCTTGTTGGTATATACCGGCGCAATGCTCTCTTGGAGACGTTGGAAAAACAGTCGAAAAGTAAGTGCAAACGTATCCGCGCAAGTAAATTAACTCTAATTAAATTGGTATAAGTAGAGCCTAATAGGCTCTACTTAAATAGTGGTATTAGTCGCGTTTATATAAAGACTCTATTGTACTTGTGGCGATAGTGTTCGCGTTGATCATATAGCCCGTTAACGCGCCTGACGCCTCTTCTGGCAACTCAAGCTTCTCGACTGATAGTGCATGGACAGTAAAGCGATAATGATGAACTCCATGGCCTTCTGGCGGACAAGCACCACCAAACCCGCGGTAACCAAAATCATTAGCTATTTGCACGCTGCCCTCGGGTGCTGAGCCTTTTTTAGTACTGCCCGCACCTGCGGCTATTTCGTTCACAGTATGAGGAATATTCACTATTTGCCAATGCCACCAACCACTGCCTGTTGGTGCATCAGGATCATAGGCAGTAATGGCAAAACTTTTCGTACCTTCAGGAGCACCTGACCATGCTAGCTGTGGCGATAAATCCCCGCCGCTACAACCAAAGCCATTAAATTCTTGGGCTTTAGCCATAAACTCTCCCTCTGCGATATCTTTACTTGATAAGGTCAAGGTATCTGCCAAGGTGATAGAAGAAAAGCTGATTGAGAGCAAGGTAACTAATGTGAGTGACTTAAACATAACGATGAACCTTATTTAATGAATGACTAAATGGTGATTGGCAATAGATGATTAACTATAGCTACTATTCAAGCGAGATCTCACACAATTCATAGTATCGATACTGCTAAGTTTCGCCCTACCCGTTTTTTTAGTAAATTTTATATAAACTTACACATACCGTGACCTAAAGAACGACTAGGTCTTTGGGTGTAACCATAACGGCTATAGAAGGCCTCTTTTCCCTGTGCTGCCAACAAACCGATAGTAGAGCCCTGATTAGTGGCATCAGATAAATAGCCTTCTATCTTATCCATTAACGCCGCGCCAATACCCAACTTTTGGTAGCTTGGGTCGACAATTACATCTTGAACATAAAAATACATAGCGCCATCTCCAACGACTCTTCCCATACCAACAAGTCGGTTATCATGCAAAATGATCACATGGAATAAGCTATTATTTAAGCTTTTTTCAGCGAGGTTCGCATCAAGATCGCTCCAACCTACTTTATTGCGTAATGTCAAAAAGTCTTCAACTATTGGGCTTTCTAATTTTAAGCAAAATTTATCTGCTAACACTGTCATCTCCATTTATTCTAGGCAGCTTAATCGTACGCTCAACCAATCAAATATTAGTACTGTAGTAATCGTTCTGATCAGAAAATCAAAGTCTGTTACTAAGTTAACTTAACTACTGATACTTTCACATAATAAACATCATTTATATTGTAAGACTATTTTTTAACATTATGTTGTTGGCTAACTAATTTTTAGAAAGCAAAAAATGGCTGTTTAAATGAATAAACAGCCATTGTGAATTGTTGCCCATGAAACTTTAGCTAAAAGGTAGTTTTATAAATTGAAGTAAGTAACTTGCCGTTTAGCTTCAGCTAATTCAGCAGCGACTGAGGCTACAGCTAAATCTTGTAAGCCAACACCAGTACCATCAAACAAAGTAATATCTTCTGCTGATGTTCGGCCGGTTTTAGTACCGTTAATTACTTCGCCAATTGGCACAATGTCGCTTTGTTGAATGAGCTTTTGTGCAATCGCATGTTGAGCTTCACCCAGAGTAATTGATTGCGCTAATTCATCGGTAAAGACCTTAGCTACTGCCAGTAGCTTAGCATCAACTTCTTGCTTGCCTACAGTGTCGGTTCCCATACACGCAATGTGAGTACCGGGCTTGATCCAGTCTTTATCTATTAGCGCCTCAAACGCTGAAGTAATGGTAATAATGACATCCGCTTGAGCACAAAGCTCTTCACGCGTTACTGATTCAAACGGTAAACCTAATTCTTCTGCCACCGCAGCAAGCTTAGGTATTTGTTCTGGGTGGAAGTTCCAACAAACAACTTTTTCAAAATCACGTTGCTCAACAGCTGCACGTAATTGAAAAGTAGATTGATGACCAGCACCGACCATGCCTAACACTTTTGAATCTTTACGCGCTAAATGCGCAATAGAAACAGCAGATGAGGCTGCAGTTCGCACGGCAGTTAAGTAGTTACCGCCAACAAGTGATTTTAACTGACCGGTATCAGGGTCAAACAAAATGACTGTAGACTGGTGGTTAGTCAGATCTTTTTGCACATTACCCGGCCAGTAACCACCTGACTTTAAACCTAACACCATACCATCACGGTCGAAGCCCGACTTAAAACCATAAAGCGCATCAGCATGACCAATGGCTTCACGTATTACCGGAAAGTTATAGGCGGTATTTTTCGCCATTGCAGAAAATACGTTTTCTACTGCGGTAAAGGCATCTGCTCTACCCATAACTTCTTGGCAAACCGCTTCTGAAACAACTGATACGCCCTTGTTAACGGGTAAAGAGTTTTTCTGTGAATGGTTTTCTTTTGCAACACTCATAATTAATGTCCTAAAAAAGGGAAAACTCCCAACCGAAATCGAGAGCCGATATAACGATAAAAACTGCGATTAGTACGCTTTACCACGTGCAGACACTGGCCATAAAGTTTCAACTTTGCCATTACGTACACCAACATAATAATCGTGCACGTTACATGTTGGATCACAATGCCCCGGTACGAGTTTTAGCTTTTCATTAATTTTTAGTGCGCCGTTAGCATCTGAAATAACACCGTGTTCATCAGAACATTTGATGTATTCAACATCATCACGACCAAAGATGTACGGTAAACCACTATCTACTGATTGCGCTTTAAGACCTGCATCACAAATAGCTTTGTCAGCTTTGGTGTGGCTCATCACAGACGTTAAGATAAATAATGAGTTTTCAAATTCTGAAATTCGCTCACCTTTTTCATCATGAATGCGTTGGTAATCAGCATCCATAAAAGCGTAAGAACCACACTGTAATTCATTGAAAACACCTGAATTACCTTCAAAGTAATATGAGCCTGTACCACCACCGCCAACAATGTCACATTCAAGCCCTTCCGCTTTAAGCATCTCGATTGTTCGAGCAACCATGCCAACAGCGATGTCGATCTTCTCTTTACGTTCTTGGTAGCTTTCCATATGCTGCATAGCACCTTGGTAAGCTTGAATGCCAGAGAAGGTTAAACCTGGAGTCGCCGCAATCGCTTTAGCAATATCAACAACAGGCTGACCTTCAGCTACACCACAACGGCCTGCGCCACAGTCGATTTCAACTAAACATTCAATTTGCGTGTCATGTTTATTAACCGCAGCTGCTAATTCAGCAACATTCTCAAGATCATCTACACAAACCAATGTACGAGCGCCAAGTTTAGGTAATTGCGCTAAACGGTCTATTTTTGCAGGTTCACGTACTTGGTTAGACACTAGAACATCTTTAATACCGCCACGTGCAAAGACTTCGGCTTCAGATACTTTTTGACAACATACGCCACAGCTATCACCCAGCTTTTCTTGTAAAAAGGCGATATCAACAGACTTATGCATTTTGCCATGTACGCGATGGCGAACGCCCATCTCTTTAGCGAATTGTCCCATCTTAGTAATGTTACGCTCTAACGCGTCTAAATCGACAATCAAACAAGGTGTTTGAATGTCTGCTTCATCCATACCCGGAAGGGCAGGAACGTCATAACCTACTTCTAAATCATTTACTTTTGTCATCTTCTTCTCCAAAGTTTTAATTAGTATTTAGATAATTTTTAGATCGAGCTTTTGTATAATTTTTAATTTGAACCAAAGTTTTACTTTTTTTGACGGCTGTACTTATTGGCTTATTTATTCATCCACGGCAATTTGTCTAAATCGACATTACCGCCGGTAAGAATTACCCCGATACGTTTGCCTCTAAATACCTCAGGATTTTTCAAAATAATCGCTAGTGTTACCGCGCTGCTTGGCTCCACTACAATTTTCATGCGGATCCAAATAAGCTTCATTGCCGCGACAATTTCATCTTCCGTTGCCGTTAAAATATCGGTGACATGGTTTTTAACAAAATGCCAAGTCAGATCTTTAAGTGGGACTTTTAGACCATCGGCAACTGTCTCTGGAGCATCGTCAGCAATGATATGACCTGCTTTAAATGAACGTGCCGCATCATCTGCGTTCAAAGGCTCTGCCGCATAAATTTTTATTGTCGGGTTTGTCGTAGACAGTGTTAAACAAGTACCTGATATCATGCCGCCGCCGCCAATTGGCGCAACCACAGCATCTAAATTAAGTACTTGAGTAACTAGCTCTTTTGCACAAGTTGCTTGGCCTGCAATAACACGTGGGTCGTTGTAGGGATGAACAAAATCAGCACCTGATTCAGCAACAACATCAGCAAAGACAGCTTCGCGTGAACTGGTAGATGGTTCACATTCAACGATGACACCACCATAGCCAATTACGGCATCTTTCTTAGCTTGCGGGGCTGTGCGTGGCATTACTACAGTCACAGGTATGCCACGTCGTCCAGCGGCATAAGATAACGATAACGCATGGTTACCTGATGAATGTGTGGCAACGCCAATTTTTGCTTCTGCATCGGTTAAACCAAAAACAGCATTACAGGCTCCGCGTACTTTAAAAGCCGCTGCCTTTTGTAGGTTTTCACACTTAAAAAACAGCTCGGCACCTGTTAACTCATTGAGGAAACGTGACGTTAATACTGGCGTTTCGTGAATAAAGGGTTTAATACGTTCGTGGGCAACGAGTACGTCCTCGTAGCTTGGAATAGTCATGGTTGGGTTAGGTGAACTGCTCATAAGTGCCTCTTAATATCTCTTGCGGTATTAACCGTCGTATTTATCTTTATGAGTCTTAAGGGACTCGTAATTTGTAGATGATGTTTACTTTCTTAATAATTTTTTTGCTTCAATTTCACCTTATGGAAAACCACTAGTTCAGGCAAACAAGATGGATTTCACCATGTGAAATAGTGGTTTATTGCTACGGTAAAATACTTCTCATATCACTGATAAATAAAGGGCTATATGAATAGCGACTGCAAAAAAACTTACAGATTCCACTATGTGAAATCGGCAAACTCAAATTAATGATGGTTTTAGTTGGTTTTAGTTCTATATTAAAAAATGAAAAACAAAAAGTTGACACGACAGTCAAGAAATAGGATGTTATACCAATAACGTTTATTAATAATTCAAATGTTAATGAGACTAAATTTTTAAACTGAGCGGCAATATTATGACTAAAGTTAAACCAGAATCTCGCATTCAAGTAATAGACAGAGCAGCCACATTACTAGATGCTATTTCACGCTATACCATGCCGGTAACACTAAAAGCGCTTAGTGCAGATACTAATTTAGCGCCATCAACCGCTTTTCGAATATTACATTCTCTTATTGATAATCACTTTGTTGACCGAGACAATTCAGGTAAGTACCAGTTAAGTGGCCGACTCATTAGACTCAGCAATTATCAGTCTCAGCACGTGGATTTTCGTAAAACTGCATTACCTTACATGGAAAAACTACGAGATAAGTTTGGTGAAACGATTAACCTCACCACACGTGAAGGCGATGTGATCATTTACGTAGAAAAAGCCATTCCCAATAGAATGATGCATGTTCAACAAATCATTGGAAGCCGTGCTCCGCTTCATGTTACAGGCGTAGGTAAAATGATGTTAGGCATGGAAGGAAGCGAAGGAATAAGTGGCTATGCTCATCGCACAAATTTGCCAACTTATACGCGTAAAACATTTTCAGAAATAGAAAGCTTAGAGCGTGAATGCATGCACTGTGTTGAGCAAGGATTTGCCTACGATAATGAAGAAGCTGAAATAGGCGTAGGTTGCATTGGCGTACTTTTATATGACAGATACGGTGAAGTTGTTGCTGGATTATCCGTATCAGCCCCCATTGAGAGACGTAAAGATGAATGGGTTAAACATTTAGTCAAAGCAGGTAAATCAATTTCAGTTGAGCTTGGTTTTGTTAAAAACCAACAACCGATCAAAGAGGCCAGCTAAGAAAAATTTACAGCAGCAAGGGTATCTTCTCACCGCCAATATTTTATCTCTGCGGCATACCCACCCCCCATTACAACGGAGCTTGGGTATAAACCAGATTTAAAATTAAAGAGTGGAAACTATGTTAACAATAAATAGACTAAACCAAACGGAAGCAAAAACGATCATTGATGGCGCAGTAAGTAAAGCAAATGAACTCGGCGTACCTATGTGTATTTCAGTCGTCGATGAATCAGGTAATTTAATTGCCTTTGAACGCATGGATGGCGGTAAAGTACACAGTATTACCATCTCGCAAGATAAAGCATTTACTGCCGCATCTGCACGTAAAGGTACCCATGAATTTAACAAAGCCTGCATCCCCGGACATAAAAACAACTTATTCGGCATTCATACCGCTTTAGGCGGTCGTATGTGTATTGTTGGTGGTGGTTTGCCTATCACCTTTAATGGCAGCGTTGTTGGTGGTATTGGTGTGAGTTCTGGCTCGCCCGAACAAGACTTAGGTTGCGCGCAAGCAGGCGTTGAGAGCTTTAGTAGTACCTATGGCTAACAAGTCAGGCGAAAGTGAATGTCGACTGTGAGGCAGAGCCGCCTCAATATTATTCACTTTTGCCTATTTAAAAAATCACCGCACTAGCTGCCAAGTTAAACTTTGTTTTTACCACTGAACTATCCTACTATTTATTCTTAATACCTCAGTTTAACAATTACTTCGGAAATATATTAGTGCAGCTTCCTTCAAAAAAAATCAACATTATTCTCACTTTCATTATGCTCATCATTATCGCTTCGGTTATTTATACTGGTACTCAAAAGGAGCCAGAACTTCCTAAAATGACAGTACAAGAGAAAAAAGCACGATTTAGAGCGTTAATCGTTCCTGCTGTTGAAAATGTTTACACATCTCTCATGACCCGATATAAAAAAATTAAAACTGCCATTGATACGGGCGAAACGAATGCTGAGATTGACAAGTTAAAAGTAGAATACAAGGCGACTACCAATGAGCAATTACTCATGGCACTTAAACCCCATCCCAAAAGTATTGCCATAGCACAAGCCGCAATAGAGAGCTCTTGGGCCACTTCGCGTTTTTTTAGAATTGCTAATAATGTATTCGGTGTTTGGTCATTTAACAAAGATGAACCTAGAGTTGCTGCCCTGAAAAAACGAGGCGATAAAACTATTTGGGTCAAAAAATACGGTTCGATTGAAGAAGCTATATACGATTACTATCGCACGGTAGGCCGCAGTGGTGCTTTTGCTCAGTTTAGACAAACTAGAATGCAAACGAATAATCCTTTCATACTGGTAACTAAATTAGACCATTATTCTGAAAAAGGCAGCCTTTATGGTAAAGAGCTTACTGCAATTATCAAATTCAATAAATTTGATAAATACGATGCTATTTAGCTCATCGACATTACTCAACCAGCTAGATCTTTTGATACGAAATAGGACATCTCAGTAAATATATATTAAACTTAATAGCGCTAGCCCCTTGAAGGTAGTAGTAACCGGTGATTTTTATTCCTCATTCGCGATAAAATTTATCCCAAACGTTATTACATATAATTTGAAGCGCTCCTAACCTCGTTTAATCCTTAGGCTAAAAATGAACCATAGTTATTACGTTAAGACCTTATTCTCATTACTCTTTTTTTCCAGCACATTATGGTCCAAACCGTCTCACCTTTCAGATAAAGTCGTAATACCAACAAATAACTGGTCAAGCCAACGGGTATTATCCAACGTTGTTGGTCAGTTAATTGAAAATTTAGGTGTCCCTGTAGAATATGTCAACATTAGTGCAGATCGTCAATGGGGCGCACTGAAACGTGGGGTTATTCATTTTCAAATAGAAATATGGGAACCCTCAATGGGGCAAGAGTTTAATAAGCTTGTCGCTAACGGTGATATTATTGATTTAGGAACACATGAAGCCAAAGTAGTAGAAGATTGGTGGTACCCAAAGTATGTGGAAGATTTATGTCCTGAATTGCCCCAGTGGCAAGCTTTAAATAAATGTAGATCACTTTTTAAAGGATCTAATACGATGGACAAAGGTATATATTTTGGCGGTCCATGGAATTATGGTGATGCTGATATTATAAGAGCCTTAGAGCTAAATTTTTCCATCGAACGTTTATCTGGTGAATCGGCACTGTGGGCTGAACTTACCAGCGCGATTAAACAAAAGCGTCCTATCCTTATGCTAAATTGGAGTCCTAATTGGACCGATAATTTTATCGAAGGTGAATTTGTCAATTTCCCACTTTATACAGAACAATGTGAAAAAGTACCCGAATGGGGGCTCAATAAAAAATTAGTTAAAGACTGTGGCAACCGCAGAGGTGGATGGTTAAAAAAAGCGGCGACACCGAATTTAAAACTAAAATTTCCTTGTGTGTATAACTTAATTCAAAATATTAGTTTTACCAATCGTATGATTACCGATGCCTCTTCTTTGGCCGTTATCGAAAAGCTTTCGGATCAAGCTGCCGCTATTGAGTGGTCAAAGAAGTATGCTAAAAATATCAAAAAATGGTCATTGCTAGAGTGCCCACAATAAACATCACGTTATACCAATCGTATGACATGGCTAAGCACAGTATTTTGCTTCTTTGAAATTAAACTTAATGTACGTCAGAAGTAAAATTCCACAGGCAACAATAATCGCGGTTATGTATAAAGCTGGGTTATAACTATTAAATTGTTCAATCAATGCCACACAATATAATGGGGCAATAATTTGTCCAATGCCATAAGCCGATGTTATTGCCCCCATAATAAAGACAGGATTTTTATTAGAAAGCTGACCACCAAAATTCATAAACAAAGCGACTAACCCGATAAAAGTAGCACCAAAGAACATACCACTCATAAGATTCAGAATAATATTACTAGAAAATGTGGGGATTAAAATACCGATAATCTGTAAGGACATGGCGATTATCATAATGTTAATACTGCCAAAACGATGTGCTAAGCGCATCCATAAAATACAAGACGGAATTCCAGCAAGACCCGCAGCTAACCAGACATACCCCCCGTAACCTTCTAATCCTTCTAATGAATTAACGATATCCGGCAAAAATGTTGCCTGTACCACCATACCAACACCTTCGGTAAAATAAGCACAGATGAGAAGGATAGTAATGGGAGAAAAGAGCGATTTATCAAATTTCTGCTTAACAACGTCATTAGCAGGCTGCTTATCAAAACGTAAAACATAAGCGGAATAACATGCGAAAAGCGCACCAATGACGGCTAATATAAGCCATGCATCTTTCCAATTTCCACCATAATAAAAGACACTTCGCATCACAAGATCTGTAATGACTATTGAAAAACCTAAACCGGTAAAGTGTATTCCCATGGCCTTGGTTTTATTGGTCGACTTTAGCTTTAGCATTACCACAGCAGATCCGACAACAAGTGCCATCGCCGCACCAAACCCGGCTAAGTACCGCGTGATCATCCACACTGTGCTATTTTCAGTAATTCCTAAAATAAAAGAAGAAGTAACACAAAGCAACAAGCCTAGTCTGAAGTATTTTACCTTGGTGTGTATATCTTTTATGAAAATAGAAAAAATTGAGCCACTTAAATAACCGAAGTAATTGATAGAAGCAAGCACGCCAGCAAACGCTATGTTGATAGAATCTTCCAACATAGCTGGCAACAGTGAAGTAAACACAAAACGAGCAACACCCACACCCACAACGAGAGCTAATATACCTGCCAATAAAATTGCACTATTACACTCTCGATTAAACTGCACCGTGTTGCTCCATCAAAATGTACTTTGCGATATATTGCAGTGTATAACCAACTGAGATAAATACGTAAATCACCAATGATGATGGGTAATATATACAATGAAGATATAGAACAAACTGACTAAATTTCTAATATACTATTGAGCTTGCTCGCGTGTATTAGTCCTTTAAACATCAGAATAAGTTACTTGGATAAATCGAGTGCCAACAAAAAAATTTGAATAGTTAAGCCATTTTTATGACTCGTTTTTTGTCTTATTTGAGGGAATTAATACTTATACCTGTTGATGCCATAAAATGCGAACTTCTTGTAACAGTGCTTTAATAACGGGGTCTTGTGCGCGATTTTTAGCAATGACAAAGTGTAATGGCGCTGTAAAATTTAGGCTAGGAATAATCCGTACAAAGTTGTCTTTTTCGGCTAACTGAGCCTCCTCTAGGGTGATAAAACTCAAGCCAAAGCTCTTTTTAACCAACTCTAACCGAGTACCGTCATCACTAGATTTCAATACCGAGGCAATATTTTTTCCAAGCTTATCCTTTAGTAATTCATCAAAAGGACAATACTCACCCATCATTACCCAAGGTTGTTGACCAAGCTCTGATGCAGTTAAGGTTTGGCTAACATCAAAGGTTAACGGCGCGATAGTAGTTATTGTTTGTTCCATTGCAATAACACTAATAAAATCATCAGGGATCTCACCAAATACATAGCCGCCGTCTAGTTGCTGATTTCGAATATCATTGAGTGTTTTACCGCTTGATTGTTGCCGAATAACCAAGCTTATACCTGGACAATTTTCTTGTAAATTTTCAGCGAACTCAGCCAGTTTAACTTGCTCGACACCCAAGTTATTACCTAACTTAAAAGTGCCAATAATTTCATGTTGATTTTCCGCAGCAAGATTAACTAAATCTACCGCGCTATCTAAAGTCACTTGCGCTTTTGTTAACAGTAATTGACCTTTTTCGGTCAAAGCCATACCTTTACTAGAGCGAATAAATAGAGGCGTTGCCAACTCTGCTTCTAAACTTTTAATATGAGCACTTATCGCAGGTGGTGTGGTATATAGCCGTTTAGCAGCTTGGGTTAAGTTACCTGTTTGTGCAACGGCAACAAATGATCGCAGGTGATAAAACTCCACAAATGACTCCCTCAATTTTTCTTTTAATTTTATAGTGATTGCGATTTTATAACGCCTACTCTACCTTTTTTACAGCCTTTACCACCATTCATTTATACCGAACTCTACCTTAAATAATAATGAATTTAGCAAGTAATCTAGCCGGGTTACAGTAACGTTTTTAAAGCTAGGAACCGCTATGACTAACTATAGTAATGCATTTTCTCAACAATTAATTCCCGCACAACAAGTGAATAATTTTTTTGCGGCTAAGCTTGCCAGTGAAACCGATTGCTCTGATGTTTATAGCGATATAACGCAACACAGTAATCATTATGTTTTATTAGACGTACGCGCCAAAGAGGCTTATGAAAAAAGCCACGCGATTACCGCGGTGAACCTACCCCACAATGAAATAACCCCAGAGTCTTTGGCTAACTACGATAAAAACACCTTATTTGTTGTTTACTGTTGGGGACCCGGTTGCAATGGCGGCGCAAAAGCCGCATTGAAAATTTCAGCCTTGGGTTATGGCGTTAAAGAAATGCTGGGCGGTATTCATTACTGGGAAGATTTTGAACGATATCCAGTTAATCGCCGAGTAAATGAAGCACAAGCGTAGGACTCAAGCCCTTTAGGTATAATGCTCACAAGTTATTTTTCTTACTAGCCTACCTAAAGTCTTTTATATCTTAGGGTTAACTCCTAACTGTAATAGAAAAGTTATGTTGTGCAGCCTTATTGCCTAATGCTTCAAGTTTTTTAACGTCACTTAAAAGCACTTGCCTAATTTCATTACCATCAATGATGTTTAGATATTCTTGCTTTTCGACCAGCTTAATGTCTGTTGCTATGCCATGATATTTTTTATTCTCTGTGGTGATAACCTTAATTAGGCTACGACGCATACAGACAATTTCAAAATAGTCATGAGTCTCACAACTGATGTTCTTTGCCATGGAGTGTTTCCTCTTATTACATCAGTACTGATGTAGTGCTAAATGATGCCACATCGACAGTAAATGAATTATAAACGCATAATACTATACCCCTGACTAGCAACACTTTCTTGCACCTCAAGGTTAGCAAGTTCACTATGGCAAAAATTGCAGCGGCTTTGCTTAATATTATCTACTTTCACGCCTAAACTATCGAGATACTGTTTGGCATATTGCTCTACCTCTCTAATATTTTCATTATTGACCAACACATCAAAATGGATATATTCATCTGATACCGTCATTACATGGGTATCAAAAACATGTATTTGCATACTCATTGCTCCAACTAAATTATTGGCTTTTGCCAGATAAACTCAAATCACCAGATGCGACATCAAATACATCGGTAACACACAGCAGAGGCGCATGTACTTGCTGGTTTATTTTCAAACCTGCGGTAACACCATCAAAAGAAAAACTTTCTGGAAAACCAAGTGCAGATAGCGGCACTCGCACTAACACTTCAGATTTCGCTAAGCTAAAATCAAATCCTGGACTGTCAATAAAGATAGGCAAGTTTGGCCAAGTCGGCGGTAATTTAGGTGAGCTACCTTTAGCAATGTCTTTAACTTTTAAAGCACCTTCACCACAGGCATTGTCAGGCACTAGAACTACCCAGTGACTATGCCATTTATCTCCGTCATTGGTTTTGTTGCCATCACCATCTTCGTCGTATAACGGGGTGTCGTCAAAGTCAGGATGTACAGTTAAGGCTAAAGAGAGAATGCCTTGATCCGCTTCAAAACCTACTGCAGAGCTATTAAGTGATGTTGGCCAGACATAACTATAGACCTCGGCGCCTGCTAATTTACCCTTTTTGTTGGGGTGCTTATTGCCCACTTTCCCCGTTACTGCTTGTTGAAATATCAGGTGACTGCCTTGGGTAATCACCTTGGCATGAACAATATCAAACTCAGTAGCAATGGCCGAAGAACTCGGTGCTTGAATATGGCCACTGTGCTTATTGTGAGCATAGGAATTTGTGTTCAGCAGCACGGTACTTAAGGCTGCTGCGATTAATAACTGTGATTTTTTCATGATTAATCCTTTTAATTACATTGTGTATAGGGAAAAAAGTGCTTAACTCAAAATGTAATTCAGTTTAATGTATCCAACTAAACTAGTTTCGAATCGATACCAACTATATTTAAGCATAAGAAAACTCTACTTGTCAAATATGTTTTGACTCGATACTATTAAGGAATGAATGATGAACTATTTAATTTAATCGAGCGTTTAGCCAATTTATTACGGCAAGAAACGCGACTTGAAGGGCAAAGCTTAGGCTTACAACCTATACAGCAAGAGGCTTTGTATTACCTATCGACTTGTAACCGTTACTCAGATACCACCTTAGCGGTCACTGAGTTTTTAGGGTTAACCAAAGGCACAGTATCGCAATCGTTAAAAATTCTGGAAAGCAAAGCCTTAATTAGTAAAGTAAAAGACAAAAAAGATAAGCGCATTACCCATTTAAAAGTAACTGAAGCCGGTCACGAGTTTTTAATGAAAACTTGTCCACCACAAAAGTTTACCGATGCTATTGCCGGTTTGTCTGTTGATGAAGAGTTCGAAACAAAAACATTACTTAAAAAAGTATTAAGTAACTATCAACATGCTACGGGTCGTACTGCCTTTGGTGTTTGTCAGTATTGTAAGTTTAATCACAAGACGGGTGACGGCATTTTATGTGATTTAACCAAAGAAGCTTTAAGCAGCGATGACATCATGCTTATCTGCAGAGAATATGTCGTTTAAACATGATCTAACAATCTAAAATTCCAATTTTCGACTTCATTGTTTGTTAGACGTTCTTCAACTTTTTCCATCCAACTATCAGATAAGGTGTCTTGTTCTTTTAATTTTAACAGTTTTTCTTTGTTGAGTGGATCACCAAAAAATGTCTCACACACCTCAGTAATTGTCATTGCATTATCAACTCGGGCGATTAATTCCAACGGTTCATCGACACTGACCATGCCCGGCTGAATAACGCGATATAACCAGCCACTGCGACTAACATCCTGCATATCGACCGATAAGTTATCGATGCCCCAACGTTTATTGAGCTTAAAACAAGGAGAACGAGGCTGACTCACTTCGATAATCGCTTCTCCCCATTGGTAGCGGTCGCCCAAATAGACAGTCTGTTCTGTCATACCAGTTGAGCTAATATTTTCGCCCATACCGGCGGCTCGCCATGCATTATTTGTATCGTATTTCTCTTGCCAATAGGCATAATGCTCAGCTGGATACTGATGTAACGCACGCTCAAGTCCACCATGATGAAGTTTGTCAGCGCACTCACTGTCTCTTATACACATCTGACGCTGCCGACGAAGAGGATAGTGTAGATCTC
>OJBR01000568.1_pt1 | contig 15375 bp, 8 predicted proteins | sample 1591161 | NCBI WGS metagenome assembly OJBR01 (sample SAMN05416803, study PRJEB24817) | seawater metagenome | isolation source: Sea water | place: Canada:Atlantic | collected 2013-07
ATCTACACTATCCTCTTCGTCGGCAGCGTCAGATGTGTATAAGAGACAGAGGATAGGCTTAGAAAATAGGCAATAAAAAAGCCTTATAACTGAGTTAAAGGCTTTAGTGATAGTGATAGTGATTATTATTTAATAACTACACGTATCATTATTCTTCTTTAAAGTCGTCATGGCAACCACCGCAAGTTTTACCTACACCACCAATAGCTTTTTTAATGTCACTTTCATTAGTAGATTTGGCAGCAGCAATTAATTTAGAAGATGCGATAGTTAATTTATCAATATCTTTACTAAAGTGTTCTGGCTCTTGCCATATTTTGGCTAATGCTTCTGTTTTTACATCAAACTTAGTGGTATCAGTGCGAGTATAATCAGCAATCATTAAAGACAATTGGTTAATACGTACAGCATTCTTTTCAACAACCTTAGCATCAAGTGGTATTTTACCTTTAGCCATAGCGCCCAATGGCCCCATGTTACTGCCTAATAATTTGAAAATTGATTGACGTAACTCAGTAGCATATACAGCATGCTTTTCAGAGCTTGCCGGTTGCGCCAAACTTGCTGTGGCCATCACTAAACTGGTAGATACGGTTAATGCTAAAACACTTTTTTTCAGAACGCTCATTTATACTCTCTCTTAAGAATTATTATTTTATACCTTTTGCTCGGCTAGTGTAGCCTAATGGCAGCACACGACAAGTAAGAACTTGTAACAAAAGAATAATATTCTAGATAATAATTAAATACTTACCATTATAATATTTTATAAACCATTCACAATTTCTTTAATAAGTGGTGGTCCTTGATAAATGAAACCAGTATACACTTGCACTAAGGTTGCGCCTGCTTCAAGTTTTTCATTGGCATCATCACTTGATGCTATACCGCCCACACCAATAATAGGTAATTTATTATCAAGTGCTTCGCTAAGTATTTTAATGACTTGAGTACTTTTATCTTTAACCGGTTGGCCACTTAATCCGCCCTGTTCAGTGCCAAATTCAAGACCTTCTACACCCTCTCGACTTAATGTGGTATTCGTCGCAATAACACCATCTATTTTATTATCAAGTAAGGATTTAGCGATAGATTTAACTTCATCTGTCGTTAAATCTGGGGCAATTTTAACGGTAAGCGGTATATATTTGCCATATTTTTCAGCAAGAATACTTTGCTCTGCTTTTAACGCCGACAATAATTCATTTAAGGCATCACCATATTGTAATGAACGTAATCCAGGCGTATTTGGAGACGAAATATTAACCGTAATATAAGTCGCTAAGTCATAAACTTTACGCATACAGTGCAAATAGTCATCTTTAGCATTTTCTTCAGGCGTATCTTTGTTTTTACCAATATTAATACCTAGCACACCTTTAAAATTTGCGGCCTGTACTTGCGAGACCAAATAATCTACACCTTTATTATTAAAACCCATACGGTTTATGACGGCATTCGCCTCAGGCAATCTAAAGATACGTGGTTTATCATTTCCTGGTTGTGGTCTTGGTGTGACAGTACCCACTTCAACAAAACCAAACCCCATTGCATCAAAAGCATTTATACACTCACCGTTTTTATCTAAGCCTGCTGCTAAGCCGATAGGGTTTGGGAACTTAATGCCCATAACCGTTAGAGGTTTATCTTGAACCTGTTGCTTATAAAAAATATTAAGTGGAGATTTCCCCGTGCTTTTTAAGCTCTTGATAGTCAACTCATGAATGGTTTCAGCGTCGAACTGAAAAAGTACTTTACGAATGGCTGGATAAAACATATTGCCTCGGTGTATTAACAAATAATAAAAATAAAAAATCCCCGCTAGGCGAGGATTTTATCAGTTAACTCTAACATTACAATATGCTAGCTTTGATTGACCAAAATAAATTTACATCAATGTTCTTTTGATATTTATTTTGGTGATACCGGCTGGCAATTTAAGCTTAATAACATTAATTCACGTAACGCCACTGAGAATTTAGCGAAATCGTGTGATTGGCCAATCTTAAAGTCAGCTAATATGTGCTTCCAACGCTCAAGTGGTTGTTCATTAACATCAATCCACTCTGTAATCAGCTGCTCTAAATCCGCAAATTGCGCATCACATTGACAGCGTAATACCACCGAAGTCAATGAACGTTGTTGCGAATCTAACTCTTCTCTAAATGATGCACGAGCAAGCGCTTGCCAATGGTTTGCTACTGGTTGGCGAGTAATTTGGTCCAAGAACCAATGTAACTCTAAACGAGCACCAAGTTTAAAGTACAAGCTGGCTGCTTGTTCGACCGTGCAGCTGTTTTCTTGTGCAACTTCAGCAATATCCATGGTTGAGAATAACGTGCTTAATTGAGAAACTCGTTTTGCAATGACACTAGGCACACCAGCCTCAACTAAGTCATTAGCTACACGTTCTAAGGCTTCAATTTCTTCACTAAGCATAAAGCTTGATAACTGTTCAGAAATAATAGCAAACGTTGGTTGATACAAAGTGATTGATTCTGCAATAGATAACGACTTATTACGATGACGTAAGAACCATCGAGTTACACGTCGAATTGTTCTACGATATTGATACAACATTTCCGTTTGAATAGCGGTAGATATTTGATTATCTAATACTTCAATTTGATTCCAAAACTCTCCTAGCTCAAAAACTGCGCTAGCAATAGTGTAAGCATTAGCAATTTCTGCAATGCTTGCACCTGTTTCTTCTTGCATACGGTTTACAAAATTAAAGCCCATGTCGTTACCAATTTTGTTGGCAAGTTTTGTTGCGATAATCTCTGCACGTAATGGATGTTGCTGCATTTCATTTTGATATTGTTCACGTAACTGTTTAGGGAACGCTTCAATAAGCAAATTGTTATGGTATGGGTTGTCTGTAATTTCTACATGAACCAAATCATCTTTGAGAACCATTTTACTATAAGCAAGCAATACTGAGAGCTCTGGACGTGTCAGTCCCTTACCTTGTGCTAACCTGTCAGCAATTTCTTCATCATCAGGTATAAACTCTAAACCACGGTTTAATTTTCCTGCTCGTTCAAGTTCATGAATAAAGCGAACTTGTTCTTTTAACTGATTCACACCGCGCATTGCAGTGATTGATAATGAATGTGTTTGGCGATAACAATCTTCAATAACAATATCACCAACTTCATCAGTCATATCCGCTAATAACTTATTACGCTGCTTAACCGTTAAGTCACCATTTTGTACCAAGCTATTTAGTAATATTTTAATGTTTACTTCATTATCTGAACAATCAACACCACCTGCGTTATCAACGGCATCAGTGTTAATACGACCACCATTGGCTGCATATTCAATACGACCCAATTGCGTTAAACCTAAGTTACCACCCTCACCTACAACTTTCGCTTGTAATTCAGAGCCATTGATTCGTAAATTATCATTCGCTCTATCGCCAACTTCTAAATGAGTTTCTTTACTGCCTTTAACGTAAGTACCAATACCACCATTCCAAAGTAAATCAACTTTCATGGTTAGTAAGGCTTGCATTAAATCAGTTGGTGCCATGCTCTGCTTTTGCGTACCAATCATTTTCTTAATTTCAGGAGTAAGTTTGATTGATTTAACATGACGGCTGAAAATGCCACCGCCTTTAGAAATTAACTCTTTATTGTAATCTTCCCAAGTACAACCCGCTAAGTTAAATAAACGTTCGCGTTCTACATATGAACTTGCCGCTTCTGGGCTTGGGTCAATGAAAATATGCATGTGGTTAAAGGCTGCTTGTAAACGAATATGTTTTGATAACAACATACCGTTACCAAAAACATCACCCGCCATATCACCAATAGCAATACAGGTAAAATCTGAGCTTTGACAATCAATGTCCATTTCTCTGAAATGACGTTTAACTGATTCCCATGCACCCTTAGCAGTAATCCCCATGGCCTTATGATCATAACCAACACTACCACCAGAGGCAAAAGCATCACCTAACCAGAAGTTATATTCGTCAGCAATCGCATTAGCAACATCTGAGAACGTTGCGGTCCCTTTATCAGCAGCAACAACTAAATAGGCATCATCTTCATCTAAACGAAGTACGTCTTTTGGTGGCACAATTTCACCAGCGACAATATTATCGGTAATATCAAGTAATGCACGGATAAAGGTACGGTAACACTCTTTACCTGCTTCAAAAATTTCTTGACGTGAACCATTAGGTAGTTGCTTACAAACAAAACCACCTTTAGCACCAACAGGAACAATAACGCTATTTTTAACTTGTTGTGCTTTAACTAAGCCAAGTACTTCTGTACGGAAATCTTCACTTCTGTCTGACCAACGCAATCCACCACGTGCAACTTTACCACCGCGTAAATGAACACCTTCAATTTGAGGAGAATAAACAAATATTTCAAATTTTGGTACCGGCTGAGGCATTTCACTGATTTGTTCAGGCAAGATCTTGAACGAGATGTATGATTTATCACCTTTAACAGGATCCGCTTGGAAATAGTTAGTACGTATAGTGGCATTAATCATTTCAACAAAACGTCGAATTATGCGGTCATCATCTAAGTTGGCAACATTATCGAGTGAACTTTCAATTTCAGCTAAAAGCTTATTCGTTGCTTTTTCTTTTGCCACAGCTGTTACTTTACTTTTTGGATCAAAACGCAAGGTAAATAGTTTGATCAGTAATTCAGCAATTTCTGGGTAGCGCGAGAATGTATTTTCAATGTAGCTTTGGCTAAAACGACCAGCAATTTGGCGATCATACTTAGCAAATGCACGTAAAATTGACACTGCTCGACCTTCAATTCCAGCACCTAGAATAAGACGGTTAAAACCATCATCTTCTAAATCACCATGCCATACTTTAGCAAAAGCATCTTGGAACAATGTTCTTACTTTATAGACGTCAAACTTACCTTCACCCGTAAGGTACATTGAAAAGTCTAAAATCCAACTTGTCTCGTCATCTGTTGTTCTGATGCCGTAAGGTCTTTCACCAATGACACGTAAACCAAAGTTTTCCAACATAGGTAACACATCACTTAAGTGAATAGGCTCGCCTTTATGGAATAACTTCAACTTAACAAAACGGCTGTCAGGCTTTTCTTCAAGTGGCTGATAAAAAAGCATTTCCAAGTCATTATCAATATTGATATTTTCAAGTTTCTCAATATCAACAATAGCTGAGCCAGGTAATACTTCATCTTTATACGCTTGAGGAAATTTAACGTACTTACGACTTAATGCCTTCGCTGCAGCTTCACCGCGGTTAGCCCCTAAAGCGCTAACTAATTTATCGTCCCAGTTACGAGCCGCTTCATTTAAATTCTTTTCAATTTCTTTCACGTCTATATCTGCTTTCGTTGAGTTCACTCGAACAATATAATGGGTTCTTGCATGAACCGATTCTGAGAAGAAGGTAGTGAATTCGACTTCTTCTTTGCTATCAAATACTTCTTGTAATAATTGTTGCGTATCCATACGTAGTTGGGTGTTATAACGTTCTCTTGGAACATAAACCATGCACGAATAGAAGCGGTCAAAGGTATCTCGACGAACAAATAACCCTGTGTAATCGCGTTCTTGCATCTGTAAGATACCCGTTACATTATGGAGTAACTCATCAATAGAAGACTGTAAAATTTCATCTCTTGGATAGGTTTCTAATATGTTAATTAACGCTTTATAGTTATGCGTGCCTTTTGCAAAAGGAGACGCTTTGCAAACAGACATAACTTTAGAGTTGATGAAAGGTAAGTCTAATGCGCTATTGGTGTAATAAGCAGAGCCGAAAAGCCCGATAAAGCGCTCTTCACCAACAACATTACCTTTGTCATCAAAGCGTTTAACACCAATATAATCCAGTTGAGCAGGACGATGAACGCGTGAACTCGAATTAGTTTTAGTTAAAATAAGGTGATTTTTACCCAAGGCTACTTCACGCCCTGTTTCACTTAAGCTTGAGACTAATCGAGATTTTGAACCTTGGGAGTTTTTCATCAGACCAAGGCTTGATTCAACATTCGCTTCTAAAGAGATGTCACCCTTAACGGCTTTAACATCGTATGAACGATAACCCATCAAGGTAAAATTATTTTCTGAAATCCAGTTTAAGAAGCTTAAGGTATCTTCTTTATTGGCTTTAGTACCTGGTAACTTACCTTTTTTAACATCAGCAATAACTTTGTTTAAGCAAGTTAACATTGGATTCCAATCAGAGACTGTTAGGCGAATGTCTTCTACTACTGAAAGCAAGGCAGTTTTGATCGCATCTAACTCATCTTGACTCGATTGACGGTCAATTTCGATTAAAAAAACAGTTTCTTCTGAACTCGCTTTTATGCTGCTGTCAATAATTGGTGCTAATTCAGTCACCTCATGCTTTTTATCACGGATAATTTTAAGCGGAGCATTTAACATTAAATGCGGTGATACGCCCAGTCGATTTAAAGCAATACGGATAGAGTCTACTAAAAAAGGCATATCCTGAATGATCACTTCAATAATAGTGTGGCTTGATTTCCAGCCATTTCTGCTTACTGAAGGGTTAAAGACATGAATAACAGGAGCATCATCTTTATGCTCATTGAGTGAACTCCATAAACTTAGCACCGCACCATACATATCACTTTCATTACGATGGTCGAGGTCTAAAGATGACAAATTTCCATACAACAAATGAGCAAACTGCTCAACTAGGGGAGCTGTTTTGTCGTTTACTTTTTGTTGGATAAGTTGTGCAACATTGCTAAGTATAACCGAGGGTGAACCGTTTACTAACGCCATGGATGTTCCCTTTTAAAAAAAGCTTAAATAATTGATTTTTGGTTTTGATAAAGCCTATGTCTTCGACTTAAGCAGTCGTAAGAATAACCTTTATACTTTATATTTTTATATAATGTCTATCAGAATAGACTAACAATCGGATTTTATGAATAAATTTAGGCTTTTGCGAGTGTTATTTTGTATTTTAGTTAGTTAATTCTTAAGGGATGTAGCACCAAGTGAACCGTTTATTTTACAGTTAACTATGTTTATGCAGTTATGATAAATAGATACTGATTAAACGGCTTTTTTCTTGTTTATTTATGCAATGTATCCGAGAGATTTTTATTTAAATTTAGCCAAAAAAAAAGCACTTGAATATACTGTTAAGTATTAAATCAAGTGCTTTTATCAATAAAAGTAAAACTAGCGAGTTTGAACTTTAGGATTTAACAAGTTCACAACTCAATTTCATTTTTAACAATGTTTCGCTAAATAAGAAACGATTCTATAATCATTTTATTTTTTATCATTACCTTTATTTGGCCATAAAAAGGCTGATAGTGCAGGTAAAATTATAATGGCGGCCAACATATTAACCAAGAACATAAAGGTCAGTAATATCCCCATATCGACTTGAAACTTCAAGTCTGAGAAGAACCAAGTAGAAACACCAATAGCCAAGGTTAAACCGGTAATAAGTACAGCACTACCACGTTCTTTTAAAGCTTCTAGGTATGCATCGTGAACATTCATGCCTTCTTTTAGCTTGATACTCATAGTAGAAAGTATGTAAATACCATAATCGACACCAATACCAACACCTAGTGCAATAACTGGTAAAGTAGAAACAGTTAAACCGATATCAAGTGCTGTCATCAACCACTGCGCTAGCGTAGAAACCACATATAAAGGTAAAACCACAACTAAGGTTGCTCGAACACTTCTAAAGCTAATTAAACATAATGCAATCACAGCACCGTATACATATAGCATCATAGGTAATTGTGCTTCTTCAACCGCTTCATTTGTCGCAGCCATCACACCTACAGGACCAGACGCTAATTTGAATTTAACGTTTTCACTGCCTAATTCTATTGCAGTAGCTTTAACTGCTTCAATAACTGTGTTTATTGTATCTGCTTTGTGATCTTCTAAAAATAAAATCACGGGCATAACACTACAATCACTATTAAGAAGACCGCTCGAAGATGGCACTCGGGCAATTGACTGTACTAATGTTTGCTGGTTACGTGGAATGATGCGCCATTTTGGATTACCTTCGTTATAACCCGCATTTACAATTTTAGATATCGAAGCCAAACTCACCGCGGATTGCACTCCTGGAATGTTTTCCATCTGCCATTGAAAACGGTCTATTGTCGACATGGTCTCGTAATAAGTACAAGCATCGGCACTGGTTTCAATTATTACTGACATATAATCAACACTGATCGCATACCTATCAGTTATCAAGAAAGTATCTTGGTTGTAACGTGACGATTCATGTAGTGCTGGTGCGCCTGCATGCAATTCACCAATCTTCAAGCCTTGTCCCTGATAGAAACCAACAACAAATAAAATAGCGGTAAAAAACAGAATAACTCTCGCAGGGCCTTTACTTGCGAAACCTGCCATGAAAGACCAAACAGCACTTTGTTCACTGAGCTGCCCTACTTTAGCGCTAACTTTTATTTTGGTAAATGAAAGCAATACAGGTAGTAGAATAAGGTTAGTTAAAATAATCATCGCAACACCGATTGAAGCGGTAATAGCGAGCTCTTTAATGATACCAATATCGATAGAAAGCAATGTTAAAAAGCCAACAGTATCGGAAAGTAATGCTACACCACCTGGGATCAATAGGGCTCTAAAACTTGCTTGGGCCGCTGAGGCTGGTGTTAAGCCGGTAGCAACTTTTTTAACAACCGAGTTTATCATTTGTACGCCATGACTCACGCCAATAGCAAAGACTAAAAAGGGAATTAAAATCGACATAGGGTCAAGACCAAAACCAAGACTTGATAACATGCCCATTTGCCAAACCACCGCAACTAATGAACAAAGAATAGGTAGAATTGTTAAACGAATTGAATGACTAAAAATGTAAACCATCACGGCGGTAATAGCGATGGCTAGGGCAAAAAATAAGACTACGCCCTTAGCACCTTCAGCGACATCACCAACCATTTTGGCAAAACCAATAATGTGAACACTGATATTATCGCGTTCGAACTCTTGACGAACTTCTTGTTCTAATTTTTCTGCTATTTCAAGGGTATCTAATTTTTCACCCGTCTCTGGATTAAACTCTAATAAAGCAGCTTTTACCATGGCACAACTGTAATCATCAGCAACAATGCTGCCGACAATACCGGCTTTTTCAATGTTGCTTTTAACAACACTTAAGCCTGCCGCTGATGGTTGGAAATCTGCAGGGATCACTGGACCACCTGCAAAACCATCTTCAACAACCTCAACAAAACGGGTGCTAGGCGAAAAGAGTGATTTTACTTGGATCCTATCAACACCAGGGATGAAGAATAACTTATCGTGCACACCTTTTAGTGCGTTAAAGAAGTTAGGATTAAAAATATCACCACTGCTATCACAGACAGAAATAAGGATATTGTTAGCACCACCAAAATTGGCCCTATGTTTCAAATAGGTTTTCATGTAACTATGATTTAGCGGTATATTTTTAGTAAACGAAGCGTCGAGTCTAATTTGTGTTGCTTGAAAGAGAAAAAAGGCACTGGTGATAATGAATAACATTAACACGAGGAGTTTATGGCGAAATAGGCCTACTTCAATACGGTTAGCCAGAGAAATTTTCATATTAATACATTCCGAACTTTAATAAATTTATAATGTTTTGTACGTTCTGCGCCATTGTTATTACTCTTGCGATAAATCAACGACCTTAACACCTACATCAGATACTGCGATTAGCTTTCCTTTAAACCACACACCCGCAATCAAGGTTTTCCCATCTTGTTGAGGTCTTTTGCTAAAACTTTCGCCATCGTCAGTACTAACAAGCAACATACCGTTGTTTCCTAAAATGAAAATACGCTGGTCATTAGCAAAAACAATATCATTTAATAATGCAGTGGTATCAGTAGGAACTTCATCCCAATGCGAGTTGTCGTCCTTGTTACGAAAAACATGGCCACGAAGTCCGGCAACTAACACATTGCCTTTTTTAGTTCTGGCCAATGAGAAAAACGAACCTTGATAAAAAGCGTCGAATTGTTGCCAAGTTGTGCCAAAGTCTTCACTTTTTGCTAATAAGCCTGTTTCACCTAATAAAAATAAACTATCTCCATCCTGAACTAAGCCGTTAAAATGTGGAAGAATGAAGGCAATTTCATCTAAATAACCAGCTTCATCTTCAGCCTTAAGCTCATTAAGGTAGTCAATGTCATCAGCTAATAAAAACTCTTGATGAAACTCGCTTTGCCAAGTATTACCACCATCATTACTTCGAAAAACTTGCCCATAAGCACCAACAGCAACTCCCTGTTGAGCATCTTTGAAATAAATATCAAAAAGTGGCTTCTGTAATAAGGGTAAATATTGTTGAACCTGCCAATTAAGCCCGCCGTCTTGACTGTGTAATATAGTAGCATCATGACCGACAGCCCAACCGAGTTGTTCATTTAAAAAAAACACACTAGTCAAGGTAACCTGCACCGGTACATTCGCTTGCTGCCACTTCTCACCGTCACTAGAGAGTAAGATATGGCCATGTTGTCCAACCGCTACTAGCTTATTTTGGCCAATAAGTGAAATGTCTAATAATAGTGATTTACTTGCTAAAGGTGACTCTATTGCTGGGATTGGGGTAGCAATAGTTGACGCTGTATTTTCAGCAAAAACAGGAGAAATGGATATAAAATAAATAACTGCAAAAGCAACCAATAAACGCATAAAAACACTCTTTTGATTTTTCTAATGGTAAATATAAAACTAAATTAAACTGGATGTGACCGAAATGAGGAAAGTGTTAAATTTAGTAGTAAAAAAAACGGCTAACACTTGTCAGCCGTTTATTTGTTACTGATTATCTACGACCTTCTCGTCTTAATGCCGCGGGAGTGAAGTCTCGCTCATTTAGCTGTTTAGAGAAGTCATACATTTTCGCTTCATTATCTAATCCTATCGCAATATAACGACGAGATTGAATATCATGGAACACATCTAACGTTGACCAAAGGGTTGGTACATCATAATAGTTGATAGCATGAGCAACACCTACACGATAAAGTTCATCGCGGTTATCATAAATATCAGTAACTGCTACTTGCCAGCTATCTTCATCTATATAGAAAACACGTTTTTTGTAAATATGACGAGTATTTTCTTTAAGGTTCGCTTCAACTACCCATACACGATGTTTTTCATAACGTACTAGCTCTGGATTGATGTGCCCTGCTTGTAAAATATCTTCGTATTTAACTTTATCGCTATGCAATCGATAATCATTATAAGGGATCAATAATTCTTGCTTACCCTTTAACGTCCAATTATAACGATTTGGTGCTCCGTTATACATATCAAAATCATCTGTGGTTCTTAAACCATCTGACGCTGTACCAGGTGCATCATAAGCCACATTAGGCGCACGACGAACACGGCGCTGACCAGTATTATAAGTCCATGCTTGTCTAGGCGTTTTAATTTGGTCCATAGTTTCATGAACTAATAAAGCGGTACCGGCTAGACGAGCAGGCTCAGTTAACTTTTGTTTGAACTTAAATAAAATATTGGTTTTTTCAAGCTCTTCTGGTGAAGCACCTTGAACACTATAGGGTAATAATAATGTTTCATTCAAACCAACATAGGTAAAACTACCTGACGCTGTTGGTGCTGCTTGGCCTGCTTGGCGCGTAACACTTTCACCACGATAGCGTAATGTATGATTCCATATAGCTTCTAGACCATTTGCAGGTACCGGGAAAGGTATACCTACCGCAGCTTGCTTAATACCATTACCTTCTTTGACTAACTCTGAACGTGTCGCATTGTCTTTAACGGCCTGATAAACATGTTCTGGATATGAAGCACTACGACGTGTTTGATAAACATTCATTTTATAAGTATCAGGATAAGTCTCAAATAACTTGATTTGACCTGGTGTTAACAACGACTTGTGTTCAGCAAGATTACTCGCTGTAATAGTATATTGAATCTTATCTGTTGGATAAGGATCAATATGATGATCGCCTGCAGTATATCCGGCTGGAAGCTCTGTTATTCCACCCGTCCACTCAGGGATTGAACCATCCGCATTAGCAGCACGTGTTGCACCTAACGGGGTTAACTCTGACGACAATGTTGCCGCTTGCTCGGCCGGTATTTTAGCTAAAGCGCCGGCTGATAAGACCATAGAGATGGTCAATGATAATAGTTTGACTCTATTCATGTTATTTCTCATGATTTCTGCCTTAAATTAGATTGAATATTTTACGCTGAAAGAAACATAATCATGATCTTCCATCTTGTTAGTGGTGCCAACACCACCGAAGAAGCTGTTATAGTTCAAATCAGCTGACCAACGACTTTGATAATCAAAGGTTACACCAAGCGCCATCGATTTTCTGCCTTCAATGAACATAAATAATGGGTCTGGTGTAATACCGCTAACATCATGAGAAAATACAACTCGTGGCGCTATGTTAATACCTGCGATAACGTTGGTATATTCAAATTTAGCTATTGCACGATAACCCCAAGCGAATTCTGTTGGGAATGGGTTCGTTTCAACACCATCTTGTAACGCTTCATTTAAACCTGGAGCACCATTACTAACACCACCACTACGCGCGGTACCTGGGCCATTTAAACGTAATACACTTTGCTCAGGCATATCATTAATATTGATACCACCGACTTCAATGAGTCCTACTAATTGACTTGCCCCAAAAGTTGGTCCAAATAAATGCGTTAAGGTCATTTGTGCTTGCATAGTATCAGAGAGAATATAACCATTCGCTGTTTCACCAGGACCGTATGGATTACCATCCGCATTAACCATTTGTGACACGCCATTTAGCGCGGCGCCCGCAGGGTTTCCTGAATTATAAACTTGTTGTGGTACAGCGGCAAAAAGCAATTCAACGTCATCAATTTGTAGCGGCTCATCTTGACGGTAACTTACTTCACCGGCAAAAGCTGTTGTGCCCAACGTTGTGTTAAAACTCATCGCGTACATTTTAATGTCTTCTACATAATCGAGCTCAACACGAGAGAAGCTATTTAAATCTGTATAATTATTTTCATTAATCTGATTTCCAGTTAAATAACCAATATCCCCCCCTATTGATGCAGCGCTATAGTCTGCAGTTACACCTGAAAATATTGGGCGGCGACTATGATAATTAACATGATACAAACTTATTTCAGTATCATTTAATTCTGGTAAAAACCAAGATAGACGCAAACCATATTGGCCACCATCATCTGGTTCGTTTTCAGCCTTAGAACCCGGAGCTCTTAAGGTAAGATTAGTAGCATAAGCACCATACATACCTCCAGCTTGTGCCTGAGCTTTAGCGATAGTTTCTGGATCACCAGTTTTTAACGCTTCTCGAACTACATCTCCAATTTCATTTAGACCAGCTATTAGGTAATCTAAGTTCATATCAGGATTGCCACCAAAACCAAGCTGAACATTATTATATTGTCCACCGTCACCAGCAAAATCGTTGGTAGAAAAATAACTACCTGGTGGTGGTAAAACAGTTTTTTCCCAAGAATATTGGTAAAACATCTCTACATTGAAATTATCTGTGACACCTAAAGACGCCCACAAGGCACCAAACGGTATAAATGCTTCTTTTACTTCAGCGCCTGGAGCGCGTAGACGGGCAATATCAACTGGGTTAATTTCGCTAATACCATGCGAAATCAAGGTACTTTCACCCCAACTAATCACTTGATCACCAAGACGAACTGAGAAAGGCATTTCGCCAATTTCAAAGTCACCATAAACGTAAGCATCAAGTAGACGGATATCTTTACAAACTTGTTCTCTTGCCTCACCATCTCGACACGGGTCGAATACATTACCGGTAAGCGCATTAGATGATGCTCGATCATCATCCATCATGGCATAATCATAAAAGTACATACCACGAACAAAAACACCAACATTTTGATAGTGGATATCTAACTCATGAACACCTTTAAATATCTTAGAGAAACTTTCGCCAGCGTTGTAATTTAAATTACCATTATCACCATTGGTAGAGTAACCACCAGCACCTTGCCAAACATCTTCTTTAACAGGGTTTGGTGCATAAACTTTATAATTACTAAAATCTATACCGTTATTAGCATTATTGGATTTACCAATATTGTCATTCCAGTTTCTATCTTCTGTTCGCCAGCTTGAGCCGAGACTAAAAGTAGAATCAAAGCTGATCTCTACATCACCCAGCTCCCATCTTGCAGCTTGAGCGGTATTAACCATTGAAGTTAACAACGACATTGAAAGCGCGGCAGCAATACCTACAGCTAAAGGTTTTTTGGCAAAGCCATGTTGAGGCTTGTTTTTCATCTATTCTCTCCCCTGTTCAGAACATGATGCTAAAAGATAAAATATCACCGAAAGTTCATCTACATTAGTGTAATCAAAAGTTAGTTCTTGTTTTATTATTTATCTAACACCAGCAATAATACATCATTTCACTTTGGTAGCAAGCGTAAAGATACGAGTTAAACCGCTATATTTTAATGACTTGCATTCAAGCAATCACACGCTTGAATTCAGCGTTTAAAACACCTGTTTGAATACTGGTAATAACATACCTAGGTTTGTTTTATAGGCTCATAAAATAACGATTATTTGTTTATTCTAGTGTTGTGAGCGCAGAAGACGAATGGTCCGACCACTGTTTCAAGTGATTACTCTATTTAACCTTACTAACGTGAAATTAATTAAGCTTAGATAAAGATAAAAATTTGTTTTGATGAGTTTCTAAACAAAAACTGCCCTGAATGCCATTAACTGTAAGATACTTTCTTAAGTGCATTGCGGGAAATTGAACTTTTACACCTTGGGTTGTTGTGACGACAACATTCTGAATTTTACCCTGGTAATAAGGAAGGAATTCACTAGTTGTAATCTTCATAGAGAAGTAATATTTCATATCTTTATATCCGTGATCGATCAATGTACATACTTTAGCTTTGGTGATTAACTAAATTGTCGACTCATAAACTAATGAGAGAATATCTTCAGTAACCACTGCATAGACAGAAGGAGGATTCACAAGCTTATTTGAGCGTTATAAATAATGTTCTGAGGACAAATTAATTTAATATTTGAGCACGTTCGGTTAAACCATCTGGCTTGACAGAGATAATTAGTTTTTCGTTGTCGTCATGTTTAAAGAGGCAACTTGGGCATATAGCGATAACGTATTTATACAATAAATACGTTATCACAAAATCATGTACAACTATACCCGCTCTACTCGAAGATGCTCGTTTCAGGAAGTTTGAGCAAATTATAATTAAGGCGCATTTTTATTAAGGGTCATTCAGCGCAGAGTATTATTTGCTCAGCCTTCCCCAAGGGGCTGGTTTAGAAACGCTTTAAGCTGCGTTATT
>OJBR01000576.1_pt1 | contig 15239 bp, 10 predicted proteins | sample 1591161 | NCBI WGS metagenome assembly OJBR01 (sample SAMN05416803, study PRJEB24817) | seawater metagenome | isolation source: Sea water | place: Canada:Atlantic | collected 2013-07
CTAAAGGCGTTTCTAATTCCAGCTGAATCATGCATCTTCAAGTGGAACGGGTATAGAACAACTATTAAATTTAATATATAAAAAAGAGCAGACAGCTTTAGCTAGTCACTCTTTTTTGTTTGAATTCTTTATTAACTGAAAAGTTCGCAATATGTAAAAAGATAAAAAATAAGTTTTCTCACTCTCCTTTACGTATTGGGACTTCCTGCTCTTGTTCTTGTTCTAAGTAGTTAAGATGACATAACATATTAATAAAGTTCTGAGCCTCTGTTAAGCTACCAAAACGGCCTATCGCATCTTCATCAGGATCAACAACTTCATAAGAAACTCTTATTACGTTATCATTTCCATCCAGTATATCAACTTGAACCAAATTGAAACCAGACTTACTTAAAAGAGTTTTTCTATTCTTCATACGCAACTCCAGTTGCAAAACTCGGTACAAAAAGCAGTCCGTTCCCTTAAGTATGAGCAACTATGTCAAAAATGCTGTTAGTTTCTAATAAAAGAATTAACGCCATCGCTATAACCTAAGGCAAAAGCTTGATGAATACTTTTTTGTTTACCACTTTTGCTTACATGTGCATCACCCAAACTATCAATATCCAAACTAATAAATTGTTGTAGCAAAGAACCTTGCTCATACCCTGAGTTATACGCACATTGACAACACTTATTCGCTCCCTTAGCATGCAACTGGTGCTCAGCTAAATCTGTAAGTAAACTTTCGTCTATTTGCTTTACATGGACTTTCTTGCATGACACCGAATTATTCATATCCACTATTTTTAACCCACGCGTAACAGCACTTTTATTTTGTACTGAAATAGTATCAACCTCTAGGTCTATATTAGAATTTGAATCTAAGTCTAGCGATAATATTGCGTGCATCTTTACCTTCCTAACCTAAAAAGTATCAGTGTTTTCTGAGAAATCTATTTTTTTTGCCTCAGATAACTATCCCATAACTAATAGTTAAAGAACATTACACGCCATTACAAAACTTCTGACATCGATGAAATATTGAGTAAAACAATTGAACTTTTTTAGTTTCTTGAGAAAAAAAATGACACCACATTACGAAAGTAAAATTTAGATATTTTTGGAACTGAATTTTTGACAAATAAATAGAAATAAAATAACGAATTATTTAACAACAACTTATTAGAAGGGGGATGAGTGAAAAATAGAATAAATAACAATATATAACAGAGTGTAATTGTCTGTCATAGCCTAAAGCGCATCTAGTCTATAAATTTGTACCCAGCTTTGAAGGGAATTAAATCCTTCTTCACGATTACAAATTACTTTTACTTGAACTACATACATCACACATATATCACAAAAATAAATAGGAAATGTCATGAACAAATATATTAAAGCTTTATCTATGGTACTAGTATTAACAAGCAGTGTTTATTTACCAAGCGCTTTTGCAGTGAGCACTAGTAGCTCAACAGAGATGTTAATCACGCTTGCTGAAACCGACCCAGTTTTAGTTGACCGATTAAATGACATTGCTGTAAATGATGCAAAATTACTCAAAAAAATATTAAAATTGGCTGGTTCAGATGCTGATCAGTTAGAAAGATTATTAAATTTAGCTGAGTCAGATCCAGAGACACTTGAAAAACTAGTAAACATTAAAAATGTTGAAGCAAGCCAGGAATTAAAAGTAAGCCAGCCAATGTATTCAACATTTGGAGCTATTGATGACGGTGGCATTAATAGAAATCAATAAGTAACTAATAGTAAAAAATCAAAGTTAAATTGAACAACGTGATGCATTATCATACTTACTCATTAAATCTTTAAATTCATCATCCATGCATAAGTTATCAAACCAAGGAAGGTTAAACCAAACAGCACCAACATTGTTTATAAGTGCTACTTTAACATGATGAATAGCAGAGGCCTCTTCTTTCAGTAAACTGTAAACGATGGCAGAACTATAAGAGACTTCTCCACTTTCAGATGCATGCGCTTGTGCTTTGGTAAGTGCGGCTATCGCCAAATTAGCCTGATTTAACTGGCCATACGCTTGCGCTAAATATGATAAATATTTTACGTCATCTGTTCCTGCTAAAATAGTTACTACTTCTTGATAATAAAAAACAGCTTTCTGTTTATTGCCTAATATGATTTCAATATCAGCTAAGTTTAAAAGTTTGACGGGATGTTTGGGGTTTTGTTCCAAAGCTTTTTTAGCAAACTCTAGTGACTTATCATATTGTTTATTTAACGAATATGCCAAACTTAGATTAGTTAAATCTCTACCATTATTAATGCTATTGACTATTTTTAAATAAGCAGTTATTGCTAAATCAAGTCGACCTTGTAGTAGCCAAATATTTGCTTGTAATCTTATTGCTTTATAGTCATTAGGCACAATTTTTAGCATTTTGTTTAATGAACTTTCTGCTTTAGTTAAGTCACCCATGCGCCAATAACTAAAGGCTATGTTATATAATAAACTTGAACTAGGACGCAATTTAAAAGCATTAGCATACGAATCAGCTGCTTCTTTATAGTTTCCATTTTTAAAAAACATAAAAGCTTCAAAGCCCAAAATAGTTAAATCATCTGCGCCTCTTTTTTTTGCTTCTCCGACTTGGATCCTTGCTTCAGCCATATTACCTCTATCTGAAGCCAACCAAAATCTGTCTATGGCTGCAAAAACACTGTAACGATACTCAGGTGGTGAATTTTGTAATAAAACATCGAGCTGCTGAAAGTATTTTTTATCTTTTGAATCTAGATATAGATCTAATGCAGCATCCCGATATAAACCATAACCAGCATATAAATAAGGGGAATGAGTTAACAGTGCTTCTAATTGAGTCAAACTCTTTTCACTATAGTTACCATGGCCTTTAATTTGGCTATAGAGTGCTATGTAATCACGATAATCGTCTTCATTAACTGGACGTTGAACTAAGGCGAATTGGTTTACCTCTGTTTTCTCAGGAAAAAGTGAAGCAAACTGTGTTTGGCTGGTACTAAAAACAACATTAAACTTATCAATTGGTGCTAACCAATTTTTCTCAGATTTAACGGATAAGTTATCACTGTTATTTTCATTAACCACCAAACGTGAAAAGCTCACTTTACAGCGGCTGTTATCACATTCTAACGTGGTTGAAATAATATCTGATGCACCCACCGCTTGCCTTAGCTTATTCAAATCATCGGGATATTCTTTGGTAATAGCATTCACTTCACGTTGCGAGATTAAATACATATTCTTGGTATTTATCACTGCTTGACGAAGCGCATCTTCTACTGCTGAAATCACTAAATCTTGCTGCATTGGCGCCATTAATGAGCTATCAACCAACGTAGGTTTTAAAATAACCACTTGTTTAGTTTTAACTTCTTGCGTGCTGTTAAACCAAAGAGCTAAAAATACAGTTAGGCATAGTAAGGCTAGGCTAGCGACTTTAGTAAGGCTTAATTTCAGCCACTGTGTTGCTGGATTATCTGATGCTAGTAAGTTTTGATTACTTTGGCTATTCAGAACACTTTGTTGAACTGGCGCAGTATTTTCATCTTGAGCATACTCGTTACTAGTCACACTCGGTAAGGGAAAACCTGCCAAAGGTAAAGTTTCTTCTTCACTAATTTGAGCTTGTAATAACGCCGTTCTAATATGCTTTAATCTATTTTCGATAGCTTCAGCGGTTAAAATTCGTTGTTCAAGTGGCTTAACTAACATTTCCATTAACAAGTCAGTTAATGCGCTGGGCGCATTAAGCATTAAGTTTTTCGCATGTTCCGGTGTATGTTCACATATTCGTTTGGCAACGTCTGTCGCAGAACCGCCACTATTACCATAGGCAAAGGGATGGCTGCCCACCATTAACTGGTAAGCAATAATACCCAGTGAAAAGATATCACTGCGATAATCCACGGCTTGCAGTTTTATTTGTTCTGGTGACATAAAAAGTAAACTACCGAACTGTAGTGGATTACTTGCTGATGGTTCACTATTTTGGTTTTCATTCGTTGCTAATAAAGCAATGCCAAAGTCAGTGATTTTCAGATGTCCCTGGTCATTTACTAGAATATTACTGGGTTTCAAATCACAATGAATAACATCATTTTTATGAGCAGCCGCTAATCCGGCTGAAAGTTGCTGCAATAAATCCAGCTTTTGTACCAGTGTGGTATAGGCTTCTTGTTGAAACTGAGTCAGCGTTTTACTGTTGAAATACTCCATGACTAAGGAAATATGATCCCCTTCATCATGGACATTGTAAATTTGAATAATATTAGAATGGTTCACACGTGCTAATAAACGTGCTTCTTGCAGAGCGTGATTAACCTCTTCATCTTTAGGTTGATAGGTTAATTCTTTAATGGCAACTTGTCGTTGTAATTGATTATCTTGGGCTAGGTAAACTTTACCCATACCACCTTCACCCAATAATCGTTCACGGCTGTAATGAGGTAACTTGTTATCCATGTAATACCGTAAGAGATACTTTATCTTGACCACGATTAACGATCAGTTCACTACCTTTATAAATCCGATAAAAAACGCCCGCGAAGCGAATTTTTTTACCTTTACGCTCAATTAATTCATCACCATCGCAAGCACCATCAAACATGTCTCTAAATTGTTGTTTAGCCCGACAAACATGTGTATTGAATAACGTGATGTCACACCCTAACTCTTTAGTTAGTGTTTCTGGTAATCGCCAGCCTTGGTTATCGGCATCGATGCCTTGTTTTGCATCTTCATCACGATGTCTAGCCAAACTTAAGGTTAAATAATGATGTGCTTTATTAGCTAAACAGAATTTTTCATTATCAGTTGTTACGTTCAACTCAGTATTTTCTTCATCTAAACTTAGGTTAAAACGATATTTTATTTGATCAACTGATAGTTTAGCTTTGGCCATTAACACAGTATTTTCGGTTAACGGGATCAGCTTTAGCTGCCACTTTTGATTATTGAAAAATAATAAATCTGAATTAGCTACGGGATAAGCACTACCGTCGGTGTCAATAAGAAATTCTTTATACCACTGATCTTTACTCGGCACATAAAACAATGCGATTTCAGGATTTTGCTCTGTAGGAAGTAAATTACCATCGGCTAACACAATAGGCGATTCAGTTACATGCTCACCCGGTTGGGCAATAGGCAGTAGCATATTTTGTGGTGGCATCAGATCTTTTATAACAAAGCCATGGCTTTCACCTGAAGCAAAAAATATGTTATCTCCCACTTTAAGTTTATGCGGATTATCTTTGACTAATTTTTGATTATTGACCCAAGTACCATTATTACTAAGATCGCGTATCAACCATTGGTTATTACTCCATTCAACAACTGCGTGAATGCGAGAAACTTCCTGAGCATTTATAACAGTATCGACATTAGTCGGTGAGCGACCAAAACAATGACACGCATTCAAATAACTTAATGCTTCATCTTTATTATTTAGATTTAAAATAGCAGCCATATGATTATTATTGATACGTTAAGTAATTACGGAGATGCAAAAATGCATAGATAATATGATTGTATATAAATACAAGAGACTCTTCTAGTAGGATGATAAGTTATATTCTCCGAAGAAAAAGTAGTGTAAAAGCACTGTTTGATAATATTCATCTAGAATACAATAGATTAGCCTAAAACAAGTGACCGTCAGATAACAAACTGACACAAATTGAAATAAAAAAATTGCTTAAAAACATCAGATAACTAACTAATAAACAACTAATAAACGTCTGAAGCCACCTGTTTAAAACGTAAGGGCATAAAAACCCATCATGTTCATCTTATAAAAAATAATGCTAAGTGTTTGTTATTCTTAACAACCACATTAATTAACGATAATAAAAAATCAATACTTTTAAACACTAATTTATAGCCAATTTTCTAATTAAAGTCCAAGTGTATAAAATTACTACCTATATCAATATTTATCGCTATTTTCCTGTTACAATTACAGCATCTCAGTAGTAACTTTATATTGACTTTATCATGGCTAAAAAAGAACTCACCATAAGAGAAAAAACCATCTTCGACGGAATTTTCACAAAATATTTCTTAAAATTTATCTTCAGTCTGTGGTTTAAAATCGCAGGATGGAAACTTTGTAAAACTGCGCCAGAAGGTGCAGGTGTTGCCATTGCTGCACCTCACACTTCAAACTGGGACTTCGTTTACGCCTTAGGTGCTGCAATTTTACAAGACGTAAAAATTTACTTTTCGGTAAAAGAAAGCTTATGCCGAGTACCATTATTAGGTACTTGGATGATGTATCTTGGTGCCATTCCTATCAATCGCTCAGCAAAAGGCGTAGGCCAAGTTGAGCAGATAAAACAGTTTATCAATAGCCAAAAATTGAACCGGGTATTTTTCTTGTTTACTCCTGAAGGTACTCGCGGTCCGGTTCCAAAATGGAAATCAGGCTTTTACCATGTTGCTCTAGGTTGCGATCTACCTATATTTTTAGCCAAGGTTGACTATCTAAGTAAAGAAGCGGGGGTTTTTCACACGTTTAAATTAACAGAAGATAGAAACAACGACATAAAAGCAATTCAAGCTTCTTATGAAAGCATTCAAGGTAAGTTTCCATTAGATCAATACCCTGCATACAAAGGCCGTATGCCAAAAATATCTGAAGCTGAAGCCAAGATAATCAAGGCAATGTATTCGTTTAAAGGCGTAGCCACAAAGCTTGAAATCACTACCAAAGCTAGATTGGGTGAGTTATCAACTACAATGCTGGACTACTTAATTGATAAAGGTTTGTTAGAGAAAAATGTAGATAGCGATAAAAATGGCGAACCTAGTTATCAATTGACTTTTGCAGGTCGTGGCTGTTTTTTACATTTATCCCCTAGCGTTTAATTTCCCCTTAGTTAAACTAAGCGCTAAATAACTTAATCTAAAGTTAAATAGAAAGGCCCTGTTTATCCATTTCACATCGGATAAACAGGGCCTTTTAGTTTTATTCGCACCTAAGTAGTTGGGCTATAGATAAAAAACTTAACTCGCTTATTCACTGTCAGGTTTGACAAATACTACGCTGGATAATGGCGGTACAATAAAACCTTTTACCGTAACTTTACTTTGTTTAACCACTTCATCACTGCCCATTTTTTGGATCGGGTGTAATTGATATCCGTGAGTGCTAGTAGAATCAAAGTCCTCTTTAAAGTTATAGTTAAATGTCTGTGTTTTATCACTGGTATTGAAGATAACCAGTAAACTTTGATATTTACTGTCTACAGCTTCACCTTGCGTATCATCGATTTTCATCACTAATAAGCCAATTTTCTGCGCTGATAAATTGCCCCCCTGCTTTGATGCTCCTGTATTAAGAAAGCTTACTTTATCGATAATGCTCTGCTCTGTGGTTAGCCTAAATAATGGGCTACTCATGCGTATAGCTAACATATCGATAAACGCATTACTGCTACGCTGAATTTGCTCAGCGTTAACTTGATCACGTCCTTGGTGCCCGGCAAGTACTTCTTTTATCAACGGCCAGTTGTCTTTATCTTTTTCGGCGGGAGGTAATCCAACATTATAGAAGTTATCTTGCTTGGAAAAATCAACACGATTAAACCAATCGCCATAATCATAACTGTCACGAAGAAATGACTTAGAGCGCATAAACTCTGACCCCATATGAATAAAAGGGATACCTTGTGCGAATAAAGCAAAAGACAAACTTTGGGTATGCATTCTCACTCTATTCTCAGTTGAAACACCAAATGGTAAGCGGTATTGGCTATTATCCCAAAGCGTTTGGTTATCATGCTTAGAGACATAGTTGATAGTGTCCGCTGGATCTAAAGCATAGCCCGTAGGCTGGTCACCGTAAGGAATATCTTTACCTAAGATAGTTTCATCATTAACACTTTTTAGCGGGAAGTTAATTAAGTTACCTGCTAGGCCAATGCGCAATTGATCCATGCGTAAGGCATAGTCAGCTTGCATTTTTGTTTGATCTTGATTTTCATTTGGGAGGGTTAATAGACCATTTCCTACGCCCTGAGAGTCTCGCGTATTATTACCGCCACCACGAACCGCATCTCGTAATCTATCTGAAAAAGTTCCTATTTCACTACCACCTAACTCTAACTGGCTGGCTTGAATAAATTGACTATTACTCGCCACCTCTCCAAAATTCCAACCTTCTCCGTAAAAGTAAGTATCGCTGTCTACTTGGCGCACAGCTTCTCTTGCAACCAACATTACATCTTTTGGTTGATGTCCCATTAAATCAAAGCGAAAACCATCTATTTTATAATCACGCGCCCAGACAACTAACGAGTCTGTCATTAGTTTTGCCATCATTACACGCTCTGTCGCGGTATTATCACAACAAGTCGATTGTTCAATTGCACCGGTTATAGGGTCTAATCGATGATAATAAGTGGGCACTATTTTATCTAATACTGAATTTGGCTCTAAGCCTGCTTGATGAGTGTGGTTATACACCACATCCATAATCACCCTAAAGCCCAAACCATGCAGGCTTTGAACCATCTCTCTAAATTCAACTAAGCGTGATACACCTTTAGCATCAACGGCATAGCTACCTTCTGGCACAGTGTAATGAAAAGGATCATAACCCCAATTGTAGTCATCAACTTCACGTAACTCACTCACCAATTGCTGTTCTTGCTCTCCTTCAACGGCATAACTCTGTAATAATGACTTTATTGACTGCTTTTCATCGTAAGGTTGCTGACATAGGCTGATATTTTTTGTAATAGCACAAACTTTGCCCAGATTATCATCTATATCAAGGTGTTTACTGTCATCTTCATTGACCGTCGCTATATCAAAAGCAGGTAATAAATGAATATTATTTAACCCTGCAGCTTGCAGGGCTTTTAAATGTTGAATGCCATCTGAGTTTTTCTCACTAAAGGCTTTATATTTTCCTTTAAAACCAAAATCACTAAGGCGTTGTTCATTTGCACTAAAATCACGAATATGTGTTTCATAAAAAACATTATCTTCAACATTTTTTACAGTTGGTACTTTCTGCGCTGTCCATTTTTCAGGTTGAGTAACCGCGTCATTTAAATCAACAACCTGTGAGTACTCACTATTAACAGATAAGCTTAAAGAGTAAGGGTCAGTGACAGATAGAGATTCAATTCTCTTTGATGCAGGATGATAAACATCAACTTGATAGCGATAATATGCGTAACTCGCTCGGTTATCTGATAATACTTGCCAAATTCCCGTACGAGTATCTTCGACCATTTCAAGCTTGCCATCTGACATAGCTTGTAAGTTATCATCAAATAGTTGTACAGAAACTTTTTGTGCTGTTGGTGCCCACAGTTTAAAATTAACAGTAGTATGAATGCCTTCACCTTCTTGATTACTGACAATGGTTGCACCTAAATCAGTTACTTCATCAGCATCATTTTCATCCTTAGTATAAAGCGCATCAATAACGCCACCGATTTGCACATAAGCAACTTCTTGAGCTTTCTTATTGCCATCAATATTTACGTCAACAGCTACAACCATGATCTGTTGTTTTAACCAATGCTTAGCTTGCTCTGGTGTTAACTGTACTTTAAATGCTTGAAAGTTAGCTAAATGAGTAAATTTTATCTCGATATTTTCGGGCAATATAGTCGGTGTTAAATCAATGGCATCAAAACCTGCTGTTTTTTTACTCAACAATTGATATTGGTATTTATTAACAGATTTAGGCAAAACTAATAAGTCAGTAGCTAACCAATGAGCTGAACGATCACTCGGTAAACTAGCTAAATCTTTGGCCTTAAATAGGCTTTCTTTGATGTCATTAGTTTTGATTGTTACCTCAACGCTTTGTTGCGCTAGCTCAGACGATTGAGTAGGTTGTTGAGCCGATTGATTTACTTCTCCACAAGCACTCACTAACAAAGTGGTAGAAAGTGCAAGAAAAACTGCGCAGCTAGAGCTTGAGATAGAATGATTTAAAGAAGAAACTTTCATAATAAACGAGTCGTTAAAATTGTTATGGATAATAACTTACGCGTTCAGAGATCAGATAAATACTAGTTTTAACATCTTACATACGTATTCAATATTTATCCCTCTTATCAATCAAAAAAAGTATCCACTTAAGTTGGCTTTACTGCTCTATCAAGCCAAGTTTTTGATGGCGACTCCCCCATTTCTTTGAGATAAGCTTTAACAAATTCAATGAATACTTGAGTTCGCTTGGGCAGATCTTTTCGTTTGGGATAAACAATAAATACTCCCGAATTAGGGAATTCATCAACTTTAGCTACGACCTTCATTTTGTCCTCCATGACAAGCGCTTTAGCGTTAAAATGTGGCATAAGACAAAGACCTAAACCTTCAGCACACATCCTTGCCATTGCTTCTCCATCATCAACAATGGTTACCCGTTTAGGTTCAACATGAATATTTCGGCCTTGATAGGTGAAATTTATCGGCATAGTTTTACCTGTTTGTTTAAAACGAAATAAGACCCAGGGCAAAGCAGCGAGTTCTTCATTAGAAATATCAATATTTTGGATTATTCCTAAATCGTCACTGCCACTACTATTACTAGCACATACACTCTTTAAACTTTGATTTTCCTGACCTTTAGTACTCATGCAGAGAACGAATGGCATCGGGGACAACTTTTGTGCCACCAAGCGGCTATCGTTTAAGGTACCACTTCGAATAGAAATATCGACTGCATCACTTATCATATCTACATATTGATCATTAAAACTGACCTCTAACTCGATTTCTGGATAGGTCATTTTAAATTGGCTCAACATCGGCAGCATATACACACGCCCATATGATACCGGTAAGTTGATTTTAAGCGCACCACTGTAACTATTATTGGCTGATTTAAGTTCGTGTTCACACGATTCAAGTTGTTGGTAGAGAGAGCCCACAGTATCGGCATACTTCTGACCTGCAGAAGTTAAACTTAATTGCCGAGTAGAGCGATAAAGCAATTGCAAACCGAGCTGCTCTTCTAATCTTTTAATCGCTTTGCTGACTGTTGAGGGGTCTGTTGCATGCTTTTTAGCTGTTGCAGAAAAGTTACCCGTTTCAATAGTCGACATAAACAAAGCGATGGTTTTAAATTTATCCATGGTGATCTTATTAACAAATCAATTAATGAATTATATTCACTAATATAATTCATTATCGGCACTTCTGATAATAATTGTTTGGCGTAAACTAAATCTCATTGAAAAACTCACTTTCAAAACTTATTAATAATTCAATAAATTACCATTACAAAGTCAGCTTAAAACAGTTATCTGTAACTAAGTCACCTTTAATTACCTAAAACAAATTACCAAGAGATCCCTTATGTTTATGCTCAAAAAACTACTAATATCCATTACCCTCACATTATTTATCAGCGCAACTTCTTTGGTACACGCGAGCAATCTGTCGAAACAATTATTAACTATGCCAATGACTCTGACCACAGGGGAAGTGGTTACCTTGGCGCAATATCAAGGTAAAAAGTCAGTCTATTTAAAATTCTGGGCTACCTGGTGCAAACCATGTATCGAACAGATGCCCCACTTTGAACAAATTAGTCAGCAACATGGAAACGATTTAGCCGTCATCGCCATTAATTTAGGCATAAATGATAATTTAGCGGCAGTAAAAAAAGTACAAGAAGAATTTAATCTATCGATGCCCATGGCTATAGATAGCAAGGGCGATTTAGCGCAAGCGTTTAGATTGCTTGGCACCCCGTATCACCTATTGTTTGATAAACAAATGAACTTAGTGCACCTAGGCCATAAAGCAGATTCTGTACTTGATAACAAAATTGCCCTTATCAGCGCCACCAAGGAATTAGACTTACTTGCTGACACTGCCATTGCCGAAACTGAGAAACCGCTGGATTTGGATCTTGATGACACTAAAACACACGCTTTTTTATTTACGGCTACTTGGTGTGATTGGTACTTTAAAGACACTCGCCCCACCGCATCACAGCAATGCATCGCGGCACAAAACTCAGTCAACAACTTATCTGAACAATTCGACGAGTTCGCATGGCAAGGCATTATTTCAAGACTTTGGACTGGTCCAGCTGAATTAGCTAATTACACAAAAAAACACCACGTTAAACATCCCATTGCGATTGACGTGAGCAACAGCATGTTTCATCAGTACGGCATTAAAGAATTTCCGAGTTTAGTGGTGGTAAAAAATGGTGTGGTTATATTAAAAACCTCTGACTTCTCTCAACCCGAATCGTTAGCAAAACAATTATCTAAACTGTAAATAAGATTAGTACTCACAAATATAGAACGTATTTTCAATCAAATTGTAGGTTTATTGAGTATTACCAGTCAGATTACCCAACGAACCTATATTTATTACCTAGCTATCCAACCTTCATTGTAACTCTAAGAATAAACGTTATTTATTCCTGAGATTATTACTGATATTGGAACGACTCTGCAGGCTATTTTCCATCACCTCTGTACTTGACACTAATTGCACAGTTTCTTGCTAGTAATTTTAATTCAAATACTCCATCCATCATGTATGTGCCTTTTTTATGCTTTACATAGTTGCTGAACGCTATGTAACACGTAAAATATACCTTTAGAAGATGACTTGTTTATTTTTGAACCAATCGTTGCATACGTATTCAATGAGTAAAGAAGACTAAGCTAGGCTCTGAATACGTATGCAACGACTATCCATCAGTAATTTGCCCCTTTATATTAAAGTTGTTCACAAATAATAACCAATCGATACATGTGACCACATAACTACATTCGAAAAACACAAACATATAATTATTAGGTTAAACGGAAATTAGCTTATAAAATTAATCATGGATGGCTAGGGGAGAATATTCAATGCTACATTTTAAACCAAGCAAAATGACGTTAGCTTTACTTTCAAGCGGCTTAATGGCATTAAGCACTGCAAGTTTTGCTGCAGAAGAAACTAGAGCTGCAGAAAAAAACGCAGAAGAAGAAGTTGAAGTAATTCAAGTAACGGGTATTCGTGGAAGCTTACAAAGAGCACAAGCGATTAAAATGAGCTCAAACTCAATTGTTGAAGTTCTTTCTGCTGAAGATATCGGTAAATTACCCGATACCAGTGTTGCCGAATCATTAGCCCGCCTTCCTGGTGTAACAGGTGAGCGTCGTAACGGTCGTACTAGTGGTCTATCAGTACGTGGTTTCAATGAAAACTATATTGGTACTTCATTAAACGGACGTGAATTACTCGGTATGGGTGATAACCGTGGCGTAGAGTTCGATTTATACCCGACTGAAATAGTATCTAACATTGTAGTTTACAAAACACCTGAAGCTGGCCTTATAGCACAAGGCATTGGCGGTACTATTGATTTACAAACTGTAAGTCCATTAAATTCAGATGCTTCGATGACACTTAATGCTGTCTACGAACAAAATGAAAAAGATTCAGCCAACCCTGATTATGATAACAACGGTCATCGTTTATCGTTCAACTATGTCGACCAATTTATGGACGATACCTTAGGCCTAGCTTTTGTTGTTTCTAATCAAGAAACACCTCGTCAAGAAGAGAACTTCCGTGGCTGGGGTTATGCTGATGTTGGTTATGCAAGTTGTGATGATAACGGTGAAAACTGTGTAAAAAAACAAGATTTAAACGGTAATGATATAGATCCGGCTACAAAAGTTTTAGGTGGCCATGATTCATTTGCCCGCTCTGCTTTGATGGAACGTAGTTCAGTCGCTGCAATTGTTGAATATCAACCTAATGACCAACTTAGCGTTAAATTCGATGCCTTATATATAGATTTTAATGAAAGTGATGTTCGTCGTGGCCTTGAAGAAGGTGGCCCTGTATGGGGCGGTGTCAATTACGATGTTGCATCAATTGAAAATGGTTTAGTTACTTCAGGCCAATGGGACGGTTTCCATTCAGTAGTTCGTAATGACGCCAGAACACAAGAGTCTGAACTAACTACCTTTGGCTTAAATGTTGAATATGCCTTAAATGATAATTGGTCAACCGTGTTAGATATATCAACAGGTGATGTTGATAAATCAATCATCGATTTAGAGAGCTATTCTGGTACTGGCCGTGCAGGCGTTGATGGGCGTCCATCAGCTGCTCGATCATGGGAAATGACTTCAACAGGCGTTATGTATAGCGCTCATCCAACGCTTCCAGGCGTTGACTATACTGATGAAAGCCTTATGCGTCTTGCTGGTCCTCAATCATGGGGTGCACCTGTTATTGGTAGTGATGCACAAGATGGTTTTGTTAACCGCCCTGTATTTGAAGAAGAATTAGACAGTGTTCGTTTTGAAGTTAACGGTGTAGTTGAATACAGTATTATTAGCGGTATCAGCATGGGCGTTAACTACTCTGAACGTAGTAAAAGCAAAATCAATGAAGGTGATTACCTAACATCTCCAGAATACCCGGGTGCAGGAGCTATTCCTGATGTTTTAGGTGTTGCAGGTTTAGACTTCATTGGTATTGATGGTGTCCTTGCCTACGACAGTTTAGGTTTATATAAAAGTGGTTATTATACCGCAACAGAAGCCTCTTTAGTGCAAACTGACCGCTTAGGTGATACCTATACCGTTGAAGAAGAAACATTAACGTTATACGCAAAGCTTGATTTTGAGGCTGATTTTGCTGGCATCTACATGACAGGTAACTTTGGTATTCAATACATTGACGTTGACCAATCATCAACAGGTTTTGAAACGTATGAAAATAAAGATGCTTATGTGGTATCAACAGCAGTAAGTGGCGGCGCTTCTTACTCTGATGTACTACCGACATTAAACTTGAATTTTGAAATTGCTGAAAATCAATTTATTCGTACTGGTTTATCAAAAGTACAAAGTCGTCCTCGTATGGATGATATGCGCCCAAATTCACGTGCGACTTTTGCTTATAACGATAATCAAATTCAAAGTTCAAACCCACAAAACGGTCCATGGACAGGCAGTGCTGGTAACCCGATGTTAGAGCCTTTAACAGCAAACCAGTTTGATCTTTCTTATGAAAATTACTTTGCTGAGGATGGTTATTTTGCAGCAACTTTTTTCTATAAAGATTTAACTAACTGGCATAGAACTTCAGATGAACTAACTGATTTCTCTTATGCTTATATCCCTGAGATACATAAAGATTCTAATGGTGATGCTCCTGCAACGTTGAATGGTTTTGTTAGTACTCTGTCTCTTATACACATCTCCGAGCCCACGAGACCGTACTAGATCTCGTA
>OJBR01000583.1_pt1 | contig 15073 bp, 10 predicted proteins | sample 1591161 | NCBI WGS metagenome assembly OJBR01 (sample SAMN05416803, study PRJEB24817) | seawater metagenome | isolation source: Sea water | place: Canada:Atlantic | collected 2013-07
AGCTTGTTCTATGCCCATTAACATCGTTAAATTTATTTGATTTAGAATGACTAGACCTAAACAAATTTGCCTTGTGATTGAACATGTAACACTGCTCTGAGTTGGGAAGAAATTAAATCAAATTGGTATAAGTAGTAATTGCGTGAGCAATTATTTAAGTCGCATGGTGATGAATACGTTCATGTTATGAAAGCATTATTGTGAAAGGGTAGTCATGTTAACAAGTAAATGACTGACTTTGAGTTAATTAACGCTCGTAAGATCAAAACGACAAAGTCAGTTGGATATTGTGACTAGAACAGCTTACTTACGTCGTTGTGGTTGATACAGTCCATATGCCGTTAGCGTGTTTATCTTCTTCAGGTACACCAAACTTTTCAATAAAATCACCGGCTGGCATAGGTCTTCCCGTATAATAACCTTGCACATAGTCGCACTTTTCATCTTGTAGATAGTTCAATTGCTCTTCGGTTTCTACGCCTTCAGCAAGCACATGTAAACCTAACGAATGGCTCATCTGAATAATAGCGGTGGTAATGGATTTACTATCATCATCATTTTCTAGGTCTGAAATAAAGCTACGATCTATTTTCACTTTTTGGATGGGAAAGCGTTTCAGATAACTTAGTGAAGAATAACCGGTTCCAAAATCATCCATCGCCAACTGAAACCCTGCATAGTGCAAGGCTTGCATCGTCTCGATAGCTTTAGCGACATTGTCCATCACCGCGCCCTCTGTGATTTCAAGTTCAATAAACTCGGCGCTAACATCGTGTTGCGCTAAAATCATTAACATATGCTGTAAAAGATCTTTGCGTCTAAATTGCACAGGGGAAATGTTAATTGCTACCTTAAAACCTGTAATCCCCGCGTTGACAAAGGTTTTTATTTCACGACAAGCTTGCGCTAAAATCCAATCACCCAATTCATTGATCAATCCACTCTTCTCAGCAACAGCAATAAATTTATCCGGAGGGATCATGCCTTTTTCAGGATGATGCCATCTTATCAATGCCTCCGCCCCAACCAAGATATTTTGATCGATAGTAAAAAGCGGTTGGTAATAAAGTTCAAAGTGATCTTGAGTTAAAGACTCGGTTAGATCAGTCAAAATTTCTTTATTTTTTTGCAATCTTGCATTCATTTCACAGGTAAAAAATCGGATGGTATTTCGGCCATCATCCTTCGCTTGATACATAGCAATATCAGCATTACGCAATAATTCTTCGCTATTAGCTGCATCGTCAGGATAAATAGTGATACCAATGCTGCTACCCATATTAATTTTGTTACCATTGACCTCTATTGGTATTTTCAATAATTTATTGAGTCGCTGAGCAAAACTTACCGCATCTTCAACAGCATTAACTTTAGTAATAATAAAAGCAAATTCATCTCCCCCTAAGCGCGCTACCGTATCCGTCTTACGTCCCGTGCAAGAGAGTCTTGAGGAAACCTCTTTTAGTAACTCATCGCCAGCGTCATGACCCATAGTGTCATTAATGATCTTAAAATTATCCAAATCCATAAAAAACACGGCAAATTTATGCTGGTGACGGTTAGACAATGCTATCGCCTGTTGCAGACGATCTTGAAATAATAACCGATTCGGCAAGCCTGTCAGAGGATCATGCAGCGCTAGATGTTTTAATTGATATTCAGCCTGCTTACGCTCATTGATCTGTAATTTTAGATCGCGGTTGTTACTATCTAGCGCCATTTTAGACTGATTAAAGTGATAAGCCAGCAGGCCAAACTCATCCTGTCTCTGATCATCGAGCAACGCAGCAGAAAGCTTTTCTCCTTCTGCTGCGGGCTGTTGTAGTTGATTAACCATTTGATAGATAGGAACAATTAAACTGCGCCGACAATAAATAAAACCAAAGAAAGCCGCGATAATCATGATTGCAATGAGCAACATCAAGATCAGGTTCGCTACTTTACTCGCGCTATTTATCGCCACCTGTTGTGGTGTGACAACAACAATTTTCCATAGCGTTTTGGGAATCATAAACACCGATACATTGACAGGTTCTCCGAGTAAAAAATCCTGCTCACTGAGCATTGAAATAGTCTTAGTATTACGGTGTTCATTCTGGTCTTGTTGGCTCAACATCTTGGCGACAATCAATTGCGCGTCTAAGGGAGATATTTGCTTAGATTGTTCCGTAATATCTCCAGTCGGTGAGCTTTTTTTGTCTGTTATAGACTGAATCAAAGAGTGATTTATATCAGTTAAGATTTTGGCAATAGGTTGGAATGACTCAAGCTTTTCAGCCAGTTGATTTACTGTGATATATTCTTGAGTTAAATGATTACTATCTTGAGTGGCTACTTTAGTTAACTCATCATCAGGAAAAGACAAAAACTTATTATTACGGTCTACCGCATAAGCATAGCCTCTGAGTTTGGCACTGCCCTGATGTAAAATACTCTTTAGCTGCTGAAGACTGACATCAACCGTTGCATTGCCCGAAAAAACGTCTTGTTTGAACATGGCTACGGTACAAGTCACCATAGGCGCTAATGTATACGGGTCCATATAGGATTTTGACCAAAGACACTCACCCTGCTTACTATAACGACCTGGCACATACCATTCTTCATCATGATAGCCAGTACCCTCGATATCATTATATTGGTCAAAGTATTGCAATTTCCCTACATTGTCTCGACCCCAAAAAAAGCTTCGTCGCACGACACCAGGAGTAAACTGTAGAGGCTCAGGCCACACACCACCGCCAGCAATGATCTCTTGATACTCTTTCATATCAAGCATTTGAGGAATAACTTTATAGAAGAGTTGAGAGTCTTGAGGCCATGTTTCTCCTGCTGCTGCCAAATGTCGGGTTAAGGTTTCCGCGATACTAATACGCTGCGAGATCTCTGAGACTATGTGTGAGCCAATTTCGTCAATCGACTCCTTGTTTTTATTGACTAGGTAATCCTTAACAACGAGGTCAACCACCATATAAGTTGCCGCCGTCATCACTAAAAATAACAGACTCATGCCAAAAGAAAACTTAAATAAAATAGTATTTTTGGCTTTTACAATCGATCTAATCGAAGACATCCTTTCACCTTGGCACTAGAAACATTAATAATAATTGAAGTTCCTCTTCAATTTTAACTTAACAATGATGCTACTTTTCAGACACTCAGAGCCTAAACCTAGCTTAAATAATTTTATTTCTCAAGCGTATTAAGTATCATTTACTATTTTTGCGGGGGGAAGACGCTTTTATAGGATAAGTCGATGTGGTGCTCGCTAATGGGTTAGCTCAAACTAATAGTTCAACCCCTTAGGATATTAAAAAAGTGCTCATTAAAAAAATAGAGCTGATAGCCATAAGATAAAGAACAACGCGGCTGCGCCTTGCCAAAACAGTACCGGGTTACGCTGTAAGATAGGCTGGCTTTTATATTCTTCCAATGCTGAGGCTGTCGGCTTGCTTAGATCAGCTTTTAATTCAGAAAATGCCTGTAATCGAAATTTAGGATCCGCTTGAGTCGCTTTTGACAACACCATATCAAGCCAAAAAGGTAAGTCACTGCGAAATTGCCTAATACTACGATACTGCCACTGTGAATAATTTTCTACGCGACTTTTTTCGTCATTAACAGCGTAGCTATGCATATCAGCTCTTTGCATCGGTTTGTAAGGCAATTCTCCACAAAGCATTTCATAGGTGATAACGCCCAAAGAAAACAAATCGCTTTGGTGATCGGCATGTAAAGTCAACAATGTTTCTGGTGCGATATAATTCAATGTCCCTTGTGGCACTGTTTCAGTGACAACATCATTATTTTCAGCAAGTGATGCAATAAGCGCAGTGCCGTAGTCAATGAGAAAAACCTTACCGTAGGCATCAATCATTATGTTGTCAGGCTTTAAATCCCGATGAATAACTTCCAAGCGCTGAAATGAACGCAAGGCGATAATAATTTGCTCGATAATATCACGCACTTGTGCAAGATTAGGCTTGGGGTTATCGAACATCCATTGGCCTAATGTTTGCCCATCAATATATTCGCAAATATGATAAAGAAAACGGCTATTATCACTGCCGCGCTTTACTTTCATCACATGACTATTGCTTAACCTTTCTCCTAGCCAAGCTTCACGTATGAAACCTTGCAAATAACTACTATCATCCGCGAGATTTTGGGAAGGAACCTTAAGTACACAAGGTTCAGATTCATCAGGATGCTTGGCTAAATATAAATGTGAACGAATGCTGGCATGAATAACTTTGCAAATTTCATAGTCATCAATACTATTTCCAACCGCTAATGCAGGTGGTATCGCTTTATTTAACAGCTCCCGTTCAATTTCAACTAGCGCTCTATTTGGCGTCCCACCAATATAGACCAATAAACAGCTGACATTATCTTTACTGCCATTTTCTATAGCTAGCTCTGTCAGTACTTTAGCCATCTGCTCTAACGCTTGCGTACTAGGTGATTGTGCTAATTGTCTTAGCTGTTTTTTAATTTGTTGAGCCGATAAATACTCATGAACACCATCACAGGTTAAGACAAAAATATCTCCCGCTTGAACAGCAACTTGTTGCACATCCACTTGCAAACGGTGATCAGCGCCCAGTGCTCGGGTTAAAACACTATGTGATGGACCCTGTTTTTGTTGATGGTCCTTGGTAAGTACTTCTAGCTCATCTTGTCGATATTGGCTGATACGCGTATCACCAACATGAAAAATATAGCCGGTAGATGATTTGACTATCAGTGCTGAAAAAGTTGTTAGCCATTGCAATGTATAACCCGATACCGCATCAGTTTGTGCATATAACCATTGATTTAAGCTAGATAACACCTTACTTGCAGACTTTTGTGTTGACCACGTTTGCGGCGTTGCATAATAGTCATTAATAAATTGTGTCACTGATAATTGTGCCGCCTCTGCTGCTTTGCTAGCACTAGAAACCCCATCAGCAATAACAGCAACGACACCTTTAGCAGTTAACTCAGCATCTTTAGGCACTAGCGAAGCAAAAGCATCTTCATTCGTTGCTTTGGTACCAGCACCACTATAACCACCCAAGAACACCTGTAACTTCGCCTGCGTTAGCGGTGTTGATTGCGTAACATTAGAGGGCTGTGCCACTTTTTTTGTATGAGCATTACTGTCAGTTTTCATTTATTGCCTATTTGAGCTTGCCAGCAGTCTAGTCGTCATACTCAAAAAGTAATAGGTAGACTGCTCATCAATGGCCATCATCATTTAACTTGAATTAACTCTACGGTGCCGTCTTCTCTCACTTCGGTAATAGACCCTTTGGGTTCTTGCATAAACAGCAGAGTAACAAAACCCAAAACAGCGGTTGCCGCTATGACTAAGAAAAAGGTTTGGTAGCTCACCATAGATAATACCGTTAAATACACCACAGCACCGACATTACCATAGGCTCCCGTCATGCCTGCTATTTGTCCCGTTAATCTACGTTTAATTAACGGTACTGCAGCAAAGACTGCGCCCTCTCCTGCTTGGACAAAGAAAGAACAAGCCATTGCAGTAACTACAGCGAGAGCTAGTGGCCAAGAACTATCAATTAATGCCATAGCCAAATACCCCAGCGCTAAACCTGCTGTTAATATCAATAATGTTTTCTTACGACCATATTTATCGCTTAACCAGCCACCACCAGGTCGAGACATTAGATTCATAAAGGCATAAAGTGATGCAAGCATACCCGCATAAACCATGTCTAAACTAAAGGTTTCCGCAAAAAATAATGGCAACATGGATACCACCGCTAATTCAGAACCAAATGTCGCAAAATAGAGTACATTTAAGACAGCCACTTGTTTGAACTGATACTGGTGAATTTCAGGGACTTTTTCGTTAAATAAATGACCATTAACTTGATAGGTTTTCCAAACTTCAGCGATAAGCAATATCACTAAAGAAACATAAGCGATAACAGTCATATTGCTTGATAATAAGCTCACGCCTTGCGGTGATAATTTCCAAGTAAGTAACGCTAAAGCGCCGTACATAGGTAACTTCATCAATAATAATAAGTAAAAGTCGCCTACGCTGGTAACTTCCATCGCACCCGTTTGTTTAGGTTTGAAATAAGTCGCACCTTTAGGTGTATCACTAACATTTGCATACCAGATGAAACTGAAAAGTAAGCTCATCAAACCGGTTAAGGCAACAGCATAACGCCACGCATCTTCAACACCGAATGTTTTACCTATATAGAGCGTGATTAAGGGTAATGACATTGCCGCAGCAGCAGAGCCAAAATTTCCCCAACCGCCATAAAGACCTTCAGCAGTACCTAGTTCATTGGCAGGAAACCATTCACTGACCATACGTATACCAATAACAAAACCAGCACCAATAAAACCTAATAAAAAACGAGATAAGGCAGCTTGTTCAAAATTTTGTGCTAAGGCAAACATAAAACAAGGCAAGCTACATACGGCTAGCAATACCGCAAAAGTTAATCGAGGACCATACTTATCCGTTAACATACCGATGATAATACGTGCTGGTATGGTTAATGCCACATTCAGAATAAGCAGCGTTTTTATTTCACTGCTACTCAAACCTAAACTGTCGGCAATCACCGCCATTAAAGGTGCATGGTTAAACCACACCATGAAGGTTATAAAAAAAGCAATCCAACTTAAATGTAGGACTTTCATTTTCCCCGTAAATGACCAAAGCTTAATGCCAATTTCGCTACTCATTGATTTACTCCTTAAAATTTATATATCTTTATAGAGCAAGCAAAATGCCAGTAATAAATATTATTTTATAAGCTTAAATATCATAGTGTTAGAGTTTTATTAATTAGAATGGAATATGTTGTGTGCACTTTTTATGGGGAATCGCACCTAGACAGTGCAGTGTGTTTAAAACACAAAGAAGATCTATCGCTGGAAAAGACTAATCAACCGGCCAAGCACTGCGGTCAAACTGTGCCGTAATGGCTAGAATGAAATCGTAGTATTTATTTGATAGTTCAATTTTTTTACTGTGTCTCGAACAATAATTGCTTATTTTGAGACGCGGATGATAAAGAATATTGATGGTTTTTACTCTATTGAGCTTATCACTGCCAGTTTATCCTGACAGTTCAATTTAAGCGCAAAATTAAGGAGATTATTTCACAGTTTGTGTGTAAAACTCACCAATGTACTGGCCACCTTTAATTTTAGCAATTAAACGTAGTTTATAACTATCTCCTTTATTAGCCAAAAAACCACCTAAAGGTGTATTACTACGCCAATAATAAGGGCTCTTTTTCATGCCTAAAGGATACGGTGTCATCTTGTCACTTTTATCGACTAAAAACAGGGTCGCACTATCTAATGGAAATGTTGAGTTAACCTCAGTAACGCCCGCATCGTCAGAGACATTTATTTTGAAGTCGCCTGAGATAAGTACACAGCTTTTATTAGCAATATCACAGCGCCCTTCTGGCGCAAGTTGAATTATTTTATTTTGAGCAGCTTCATTCTCTTCATAATAATCGGCAGCAATAAAGCCCACAACAGCAAGAATAGGCGCGACCATGAAGGCAAGTTTTGTGTGTTTATTCATAAGATTATCTTTAAGTTATATTGGGTTATTTATTTTTGATTTCATTAAAACAAATTGCCCTAGAAAAAGAAAGGCTAGGCGACTTTTAAAATGGGTCGTCTAGCCTTTTTAGTTTACCTGTTGGCTAAAATATATCTTTAGCCTAAAGCATTTCTAGTCGTGGAGAACTAGTGATCGTGTGCTGCAGAACAGTCACCTGGAGCACGCATGTTTTCTACCATAGCGACAATATTAGCTGGACATGGTCCAGTAAACTGAAGAACGATGAAAGCGACACCAAAGTTAACTATTGCACCAACTGCACCAAAAGCGTTAGGAGAGATTCCAAAGAACCAATCTTTACCCATGTCACCTAGGAATGAAGTTCCCGGAATAAACATAATACCTTTGTGTTGGAACACATACATCATTGTTACACCGATACCTGCAACCATACCTGCGATTGCTGCTGTACCACTCATTTTCTTAGAGAAGATACCCATCATTAATGCTGGGAAGATACTTGATGCTGCTAAACCAAAGGCTAGTGCAACCGTACCTGCAGCAAACCCTGGTGGATGTAATCCAAGATAACCGGATATCAATATTGCTATAGTCATAACTACACGACCAGCAAGTAACTCATTTTTCTCTGACAAGTCAGGCGTTAAGACACCTTTCATTAAATCATGTGAGATGGATGAGGATATTGCCAACAATAAACCCGCCGCAGTAGATAATGCAGCCGCTAGACCACCAGCAGCAACTAATGCTATTACCCAGTTAGGTAAATTCGCAATTGCAGGGTTAGCTAGTACCATAATGTCACGGTCAACTTTAACCATTTCATTTGGAAGTAACACTATTTCTTTACCAGATATTGAGCCTGTGGTGATGATAGGTTGATCTGTTTTATTAGATGTATACTGGATTTTTCCATCGCCGTTTTTATCTTCAAACTTCAATAAACCAGTTTTTTCCCAGTCTTTGAACCATTGTGGACGTTCATCATAAACAAGGTTCTGACCTGCTGTAGGTTCAATGGTATTCATCAAGTTAAGACGAGCCATAGCACCAACTGCTGGAGCAACTGTGTAAAGTAAACCGATGAAAACAAGTGCATAACCTGCAGATTGACGTGCTGCTTGTACTGAAGGAACAGTGAAGAAGCGCATAATTACATGAGGAAGACCCGCAGTACCAATCATAAGGGAGATAGTGTAAGCGAACATATTCAATGTTCCGCCTAAGTTACTTGTTGTGTACTCTTTAAAGCCTAAATCAGTAACAACCATATCTAACTTATCAAGTAAGTAAACACCACTACCATCAGCTAAAGTACTACCTAAGCCTAGTTGTGGAATTGGGTTACCGGTAAGTTGTAATGAAATAAAGATTGCTGGAATGGTATAAGCAAAAATCATTACTACATACTGAGCGATTTGCGTGTAAGTAATACCTTTCATACCACCTAGTACAGCGTATACCCAAACAACGAACATACCGATGCCTAGGCCTAAACCGTAATCAACTTCTAAGAAGCGAGAGAAAGCAACACCCACACCTTTCATTTGACCGATGATATAAGTTAATGAAGCGATGATTAAACAAGCAACAGCAACAATACGTGCAGTCTTAGAATAATATCTATCAAATATAAATTCAGGTACGGTGAACTTACCGTGTTTACGCATGTATGGTGCTAAAAGCATTGCCAATAATACATAACCACCTGTCCAACCCATTAAGAATACTGAGCCGCCGTAACCTAAGAAAGCAATTAAACCTGCCATTGAGATAAATGACGCTGCACTCATCCAATCGGCACCAATTGCCATACCATTTTGCATTGGGGTAATACCACCGCCCGCTACGTAAAAATCACTGGTTGAACCCGCACGAGCCCACCAAGCAATAGCAAAGTATAAAGCAAACGTGCTAAATACTGCGATGTAAGTATAGAGTTTTAACTCATCCATTATTCACTCCCCTCTGCATATTTAATATCAAGCTTATTCATTTTGTGGCCATACCAAAAGATTAAGCCAAGGAATGCATAGATTGCACCTTGTTGTGCAAACCAAAAACCAAGTTTGTACCCACCTAGACTAATTGCATTTAGCGGCTCTACAAGTAGCAAGCCAAAACCAAATGAAACTACGAACCAGATTGCAAGGCAGATCAAAATGATTCGAATATTCTCCGACCAATATGTTTCTTTATTTTCCACAATAGTCTCCTAGCGACATAGCGTGATTAGCGATTTCTTTTTTTATTTCGCTTCATTACGCCTTTCTTAAAAAAGAATTAGTAATAATTTATGAACATGTAGTAAAAGTGTGGATATAGATTTCTGTCAAAATATCTCCTAGGAGCTAACAGTGGCAAAAATCCATATTCAACTTTTAACTGTTAAATACACTAACAAGCTTTGTTTTAACGGGGTATTAGCCTTTAGTCTAGATCACAAAAAAATCTTAAAAACAGTGGGTTAACTGAGTAAATAGTCTATTTTTTAATTTGGCTCAATTTATTACTTTTCAAGTTAGGTTTCACTCAAAAACCAAGCTTATACACCCTCTATACCCAAGCAACTTGAAGATGCGTGCTTCAGGACGCTTGAGCAATTCATGATCAAGGCGCCTCATTTTATTAAGGGTTATTCCCTTAAAAAAGGAGGCAACGAATAACATGGTTTGCTCAGACGTCCCCGCAGGACTGGTTTAGAAACGCTTTATGCTACGTTACTGATTTCGACAATAGAATAACTATTCTCTTCAATCAATGTTTTGCCTAAAGGCATTTCTAATTCCAGCTGAAACCTACATCTTCAGGTAGCTTGGGTATATGTTCTGTTAAGTGTTTTGGTATGCGTTTTCATAAATGATTTTTTAGCTAGAAAAAGTAATAGCCCTAAAAGTAAAAATGTGAACAATGACATCACAGGGATATTTATAAAGCCAAGTAAATTAAAGTGGGTTTCAGAACAAGGGATTCCTTGCACGCAAGGCTGTGCCGCTTCAGGAATAATTCCAGCAACAACTAATACGTGAAATAGCGCAACGAACCAACCAAAGATAACTAATGAGCTTGCATAACGAATAATGCTGACATCAAAAGGGAAAAGTGCCAAAGGCAGCATTATCACTAAAGGGTAAAGCGCTATCCGTTGATACCAACACAACACACAAACGGGTAACTGCACTATTTCGCTAAAAAACAAGCTAATCAAAGTACCACTTGTAGCGAGTATCCATGCAATAAAAATGAAGTTCCAAGGTTTATTGTTTTCAGCGACAGCTGTTTTTGTATTATTCATTTGCCTTTATCTGTCTGTAATAAATAAGGGGTAAGTGTAACTAATTTTGATGGTATTCATCTGTATCATTTATGTAGCTTTGCAATAAATTATCGTTAAGTTTGTTTTAGGTCAGAGTATTGAGCAAACTTAATGTGCGAGTTCGGCCACATTAAGAGTGCCAAAAAAGAAAATCGAATTAATATATAGTGTAAGAAGTAACTCTCACTTGTAAATTGCAAAGATAATATGCTCAATCAGGTATGGTTCCCTCAAAAATAGCATTATCTAAGTAGGTGAGTTGTTGAAAGATAATATTAATAGCGGCTAAATAAAAATTTTGATTTATATTTTCATAATCGTCAAATTCACTATGATAGTTTTTATGTGTCCCTACACCAAAATATATAAATGGGATCCCTGCTCTACTAAACACACCATGATCACTTGCCATAAGCCAATTAGATCTGTTGACATTAGAGCCTACACTTTTAACGCGTTTGAAACCAGCCGTTAAGTGAGCACTTGAATTTTTGTTGAAGTGCTCTTGCAGTTGAGAAAACTCATCAAGTTGTTGAGCCGAAAGTAATTGTGGAAGATCTTTACTTAAAAATCGTAATTTCCTCGTTTTTTTACTTCCTGCAATCATATCTAAGTTGATGTTTAGCTTAATATCACTCAATAGTTTGTTTTGCTGAGAAATAAAAGCTTTAGCACCTAATAAATTAACCTCTTCGCCATCAGTAAATAATAAAATAACACTATGTTTTAATGGCTTCTCTTTCAATAATTTTGCATAGAGTAATAAGGCTGCAGTCCCGGAAGCATTATCATCAGCGCCGTTATAGACTTTATTTCGTATTGTGCCAAGGTGGTCATAATGGGCGGTGAGCACAAGGTATTCGTCTTTTTGATGACTGCCTTGTATATAGCCAATAATATTAGTGCCGTGTTTTGATTTAAACAAACCTGATTGTGTGAAGTTGTGGCGGTATTGATTGTTAAATGCGGGTATTGAGAGAGCCTTGAGTGTAGAAACAAGAAAATCTTGTGTTTCAATGCTGCCTTGGCTAGAAAATTTACGTCCTTTAAAGTGATCTGAAGATAATATTTTTAAATGCTCGAGCACTGATACATTATCTTTATTAGTGATAACAGTTGGTATTGGTCCTGTGTCAATCCAAGCGTTACTCCATGCAATTGATACATGAAGTAAACTTGTAATTATCAGTAGTATTATAGACCTCGGTATTCTCAAGGACTTATTACCCCTTGGTCTTTAAGGAAATTAAGCTTTGCAATATATTGTTTTTGCGTATCTTTAGTTTTAGTTAACAACACCGCTTTTTTCATAGCTCTTGTTGATAACGCTAACTTATTTTGCTTGTAATAAGCCTTAGCTAATCCGAAGTAAAACTCATGTTGTTCATCATCAAGTTGAATAGCTTTTTTATAATGTTCTATCGCTTGATAATAAAATTGGTTGAAAAAAGCTTCGTTACCCAGTAAAGCATGATAGTAAGGATTTTTTACCCGTGCTTTATGTATAAAGTCTTCTATTGGTTTTGCTTCGCTATAACGCTCTTGCTTATTAAGTAATAAAGCTAGGTTACCTAGTGAAGTGAGGTTTTTATTATTTAGAGTAATAGCATGATTATAAGCACTTTCAGCCATAGCATAATGTCCTGAAAGCTTGTATAAAACACCTAAATTCCCCCAAGCAGAAGAAAACTGGTTGTCTGTTATTGTAGCCATCTTAAGATATTGATAAGCGAGCGGATAATTACCATTCAGCATCTCTTCAGCACCCTTGTTGTTATAGAACATGGCAAGTAACGTATGTTTTTCAATGGTATGAGAAGGGAAGTTTTTCTTAGCAACGAAAGGGTCAAAGTCTATTCTTGTTGCTATTTCTCCCCAAAGTACTCGCTTATTAATATCCTCACTCTCTTCTACCAGTAAGTTAACATGTCCGGTTAACAGACTGTATTGTCCATTGCGTACCCAATATTCTGGTACATCAACATCTTGAAAACTGATATTCATACCAGCTTCATCAGCTAAAGCGTACGCTAAAATAGTTAATGACATGCAATTAGCGGATTTATTATGATAAGCCTGTTTCGCAGTAACATTGGCATTACCATCGTAACTTAAAGCAATATTCTCATCATTAAATAAGTGTTCAAGTAAAATTCGGGCTTTTTGATGGGCTGGGTAGTGATTAATTAATTTATCTTGCACCATGGCACGCATGCCATCATCGAGTGCAAAAATTTCTTGTTCTGTTTCGATGCGAATGGGTTCTAAAGAAAGGTATTGATAATCTAAATATAAATCTTGTTGTGAATAAGTTTGGCTAACGTGGAGGTTTTGATTGCTTTGACAAGCAAGCAAAAGCGGAAAACATAATAAAAGGCTGCATAATTTACTTTTCATGATCACTCCAATATAACAACGAGGAATGATTAAAGCCTATTATAAAAAATACAGACTTGCTACTTAAGTAACTAACTATTCATATTTAATTACAATTTATGCAACAACCAATGGCTTCGTCTATAAAAGAGTTAAAGCTATTATCTTTCACCTTTACCTAAGAAATAGACTAAGCGTAATGTCGTATTATGATCCGAAGTATTCGCATTGGTACTGTGGTAAAAACGCCAATCTACTTGTAAAGCAAAGTTATCATTAAGTTTATAATGCGCACCAACACCAGCATTAACTTGAAATCTTTTGGTCTCTATGTCTTTTTTCCACAAGGTTTCACCAAAGCCTGTCGTTAGGTATGGTCTGATGTCACTTTCACTATTAAAATAGAATTGGCTATCTAAACTATAGTTTTCATAATTAATTTCTGCAGGACTAAAACCGTCAGTAAATTTACCTTTTGAATAAGATACTCTGCTTGAAAATTGAGGTGTAAAATATAAGCCTAAACTGTATTCAGACGTAGTATCTCCTTCAACATCCCATAAATCATCAAGTTCAGTCTGACCAACACCATAACTTACACCAATGATGCCAGTATCAATAGGATCATCTGTTCTAGATGAACGCTTCGCTTTAGTTGGCGAGTAATGACCACCATCACCAAGCTGTAATGAAATATTAAAGCTGACTTGGCTGTCTGTTTGACCCGTATCGCCGTAAGGAATTTCGTTAAAACTTACATAACCTGTTCCGGCCCTGATAATTTCTTTACCGAACATGTTGTTTATACCGACACTCATACTATCAACAGGGTCGAGAAAAAATAATGCGGTGCTACCTAGAATACTTGAGCCCCAAACATCACCACCGTCTTCTCTAATATCCATCTCGGTATTAAATGCCCATTCACCATAAGCCCAACCAAGTACAGGGGTAATAACCAAATCTTGAATTGAAGGGACTTCAGCAAAAGCTTCAATGCCGTATTCCCAGTAGAAGGTAGACATGATTGTTGCGTATAAAAATGAGTCCCACTGGCGATAACCTGACTTACGAGCAACTTGATAATACACACCACCAAAATATGGATGACCGATCAGGTTTAACATACCCGTATCTCTGTCCCAGACAGGTCCACCCTTTACATTGTCAGTCCATTTATTAAATATGCCTTCTTCTTTATCCCAGTTTGAGATGTCTTCTGGTAATAAAGCAATTAATCCGATGACACCAAACCCATAGGCAAAAATTGAGTTAGTTTGGGACCAAAGTCTGTCACGATCCTCACCATTGGGATCTGAAAAAATAGAGACTTGGTAAGGTGATTGAAAGAAGTCTTCTGCTGGTGTTAAATTTTCAAAACGTGAATTAGTCGCCATTTCTCGATAAATATCATCAAGATTATCAACAGTAATTGCAGGTGTTAGCTCAATATCATTTTCTGTTTGTGGTGCTTCAATTGACACCTGAGGATCTGTATCTTGGATGGCTGTTGCTTGGGCAAATGAGTAGCTAGGTAATAAAGACGATGTGACGAGTGATACAGCTAAAGCAATACGTTTAATAGGATAAGTATTTGCCTTATTTGAATTTATATTCGTATCCATAATGATCACACGTAGTCCTTAATTATTAACAATTCTCAATCACTTTTAATCAGCAATAGCTTTAACTTTTATAATCTTATAAAAGCAAAAAGCCGCTAACTTTTCAGTTAGCGGCTTTTTTGAATGTGGCGGTGAGATAGAGATTTGAACTCTAGAAGGGCTACAAACCCTTGCCGG
>OJBR01000585.1_pt1 | contig 15040 bp, 13 predicted proteins | sample 1591161 | NCBI WGS metagenome assembly OJBR01 (sample SAMN05416803, study PRJEB24817) | seawater metagenome | isolation source: Sea water | place: Canada:Atlantic | collected 2013-07
AGATCTACACTATCCTCTTCGTCGGCAGCGTCAGATGTGTATAAGAGACAGGATACGCCGGTCCACTGTTTAAAAGCACGGGTAAAAGAGCGTGGTTCACTGAAACCTAGTGCTGTAGAAATATAGTTGATATTACGGTTACTCATCAGTAAATAATCAATCGCTAAGTCGCGTCGAATTTCATCTTTGATCGCTGGGTAACTTGTCCCTTCAACTTTAAGCCGACGGCGTAGTGTTTGCGCACTCATATTCAAGTTCAAGGCAAGTGTTTCAAAACTTGGACAATAAAGAATATCGCTCTCATCATGAATGAGTATTGCTCTAATTTGAGCCTTATAGCTTTGACCGCTGCCAGGAATAGTAATCAAATCCGCCGGAGATTCTCGCAAAAACCGGGTGAGTTCTTTCCTGGTTCTAACGCAAGGTAGATCTAAATACTTGGTATGAAAACAGTACTTTACGACCGGACGATTAAAGCTGTGCCGGCATGAAAAGAGTAATTTTGCCTCCTGAGAATGCTTTGGTTTAGGATGAGTAAAACAGACTTGAGTCAACGGAATTTTCACATCAATTAACCAACTCGAAAAGCGATGCCATATAATTAACCAAAACTCGAGAAAGAAGTATTTAGGGTCGTGTTCAGGATGACTAAAAACGAATTCAAATTCAGCAACGTCACCTGCCCTGACCAACTTCATCTGCACATCATCGGTGACTAAATTGTAAAACGAAATACCTTGTTCAAGCATTTTATCTAGGCTTTTATAGTGAAACACATGATGAGCCATAAAAGGGAATATTCCAGTCTTACAAGGATGCTGTGTACAACCAAGGAATTCATCATTTAGCTTTGCCCAAACATATTGTACTAAGCGAGCCATTTGCTCGCCATCAACCCTTTGCTGGTTTGGCGTAATAATAATACCCAAGGTTAATAGAATGTCGTCACCATCAAAGCCCTTGCGCACAGCACAATCGAGCGCTTGGTTAAAATAATGAATATCTACTTTGGCCATGATTATTGTTTCTACTGTCTAAACTCATAATTAACTATATCTTAATTGTAGCTTCCTTGTAATATTTAGTGAGTTATATCGTTACCTTTTGTCATTTTAATTAACTTTAATACTCATTATAGTAATGGCAGCTATTATTAAATCTTATCTTTTGATCCTCATGCATCGATGCCCAACTGTCGATACATGAGATTAGAAATAACGTTTTACACTTCACTGTAAAGTGTAATCAATAATTAATAAGCACCTAATTTTACTAAGAAAAACTAAAAGAGAACTATTATGGACCTTTCACTAACTGAAGACCAAGCGATGATAAAAGACATGGCGGCTAAGTTTGCACAAACTGAACTTGCGCCGGTGGCTGAAAAACTCGATCAACACGGTGACCGCGAACTGTTCTTAAGTAATTTGAAAAAATTGGCAGAGCTTGGATTTATGGGCCTTAATGTTGGCGCACAATACGGCGGCGCTGAAGCTGGCACAGTAGTATTTAGCCTAGCCATGACTGAAATTTCACGCGCCTGTGCCTCAACAGCTGTCACCATGTCAGTTACTAATATGGTGGGTGAAGTCATTGAGTCTGTGGCGAGTGAAGCACAAAAAGAAAAGTATCTACCTAAGCTTTGTAGTGGTGAATATGCCGCAGGTGGTTTCTGTTTAACCGAGTCTGGTGCGGGCTCAGATCCATCAGGCATGAAAACTAAAGCCGTTCTAGAGGGTGATGAATGGGTTATCAATGGCGCTAAACAATATATCACTAGCGGTGAATATGCGGGTGTATTCGTATTATGGGCGGTAACTGACCCAAGTGCGCCTAGGGGTAAAGGTATTTCGTGTTTCTTAGTTGAAGCCGATGCTCCAGGTTTAATTATATCACCAGCCGAGAAAAAAATGGGTCAACATGCTTCGGCAACTAACGAAGTAGTCTTTGATAATTGTCGACTGCCTAAAGATGCCTTAATGGGCACACTCAACCAAGGTTTTAAAGTTGCGGTATCTGAACTAGCTGGCGGTCGCATCGGTATTGGTTCACTTTCGTTAGGCATTGGTTTAGCCGCCATCGATTTTGCCCGTGATTATGTTAATGAGCGTCAACAATTTGGTCAAAAAATAGCTAAATTCCAAGGTGTGCAATGGATGCTAGCTGATGCTTATACCGATCTAGAAGCGGCACGTTTATTACTTATGAACGCAGCTGATAAAAAAGACAAAGGGCAACCTTTTGGTAAAGAAGCTTCAATGGCCAAGCTATTTGCTTCAGAAAAAGCCAATCAAGTTTGTTATACCGCTTTGCAACTTATGGGCGGCGCAGGTTACATCAAAGACTACCCACTAGAACGTTACGCACGAGATGTACGTGTAGCCTCTATTTATGAAGGCACAAGCGAAATTCAACGCGTTATTATCGCACGTGATTTGTTACAAGAAATAAACTAATTTAAGGATTTACCATGGATTTAAATAACAAAGTTGTTGTCGTAACTGGCGCCGCTTCAGGCTTAGGTTTAGTTACTTGCCAAGAATTAGCCAAACAAGGTGCAAAAATTGTTGCCTTTGACTTGAACGAAGATGCAGGAAATTCACTTGTTGCAACGTTAGGTGAAAAGTCGATTTTCGCTAAAGTAAATGTTACCGATGAAACTTCAGTTGTTGCCGGTATAAAAGCAGCTGTTGAAGCTTTTGGTACTATTCACGCGTGTATTAATTGTGCAGGTATTGCTCCCGGTGGTAAAACCGTGGGTCGCAATGGCGCATTGGCTTTAGAAAAATTTTCACAGGTTATTAATATCAACCTGATTGGTACCTTCAATGTACTTCGTTTAGCTGCTGAACAAATGGCAAAGAATGAACCCGATGCTAAGGGCGAACGTGGCGTAATTATCAATACTGCCTCAGTTGCCGCCTATGATGGCCAAGTGGGTCAATCAGCCTACAGCGCGAGTAAAGGCGGCATTGTTTCCATGACTCTACCTATTGCCCGCGATTTAGCACCACTGGGTATTCGTATTATGACCATAGCACCGGGTATTTTTGATACCGCTATGATGAAAGGATTTAGCGACGAAGTACGCGATCCGCTTATCAAAATGGTGCAAAGTCCTAAACGTTTTGGCGACCCTGTTGAGTATGCTGATTTAGCTGCTCATATTATTACCAATAGTTATCTCAATGGCGAAGTGATTCGTCTCGATGGCGCTATTCGAATGGAGCCTAAGTAATACCAATTTGATTAAATTTCTTCCCAACTCAGAGCTATGTTCAATGTTCAATAACAAGGTAAATTTGTTTAGATCTAGCATTCTAAATCAAATAAATTTAACGATGTTAATGGGCATAGAACAAGCTCCCAAAGGGCGAGTATCTAATAAAAGGTAAAGGCTTATATACTGCGTTATTGATTTTAAAGGACGCTGCATGGATGCAGCTTATTAGAGATTGCAGGAGCATATTCTCCTGAATAACCATTCTCTTCAATCTAAGCCTTTTAATTCTCGCTGAGTGGGAAAGAGCTTAATCAACTTGGTATATAGTTTGCGTTTTGGGGGGATGATTGTTATCCCCCTTTTTTTTCTGCTAATTTTAATTTTTCTGTTGGAGTAGTCCATGTTAAGCGATGTTAAAATTTTAGATCTTTCTACCCTACTTCCTGGCCCATACGCCTCAATGATGCTTGCCGATCTTGGCGCAAAGGTTTTACGAGTCGAATCGCCAACTCGCGTTGATTTAGTCAAAGAAATGTCGCCCCAAGTAGGCACTTCTTCCGCTGCTCATCAATATTTGAACCGGTCTAAAGAATCCATTGCTCTGGATTTAAAACAACCAGAAGCCATTGAAATTATTAAAACATTGGTCGAAGAGTATGATGTGGTGCTTGAACAGTTTAGGCCTGGTGTTATGGATAGGCTTGGTATTGGTTATGAAGCGCTAAAAGTAGTTAACCCCAAGATAATCTATTGTGCGATCACTGGTTATGGTCAAACAGGTCCTTACAAAGATCGCGCGGGACATGATTTAAATTACCTAGCCATTGCTGGCATTAGCAGTTACTCGAAAAGAAAAGAACAATCGCCTATTCCTCAGGGCATTCAAATAGCCGATGTTGCCGGCGGTTCACTGCATGGTGTAATTGGTATATTAACCGCATTGCATCACCGTCAACGTACAGGAGAAGGTCAAATGATTGATATAAGTATGACCGACTGTGCTTTTGCTCTGAATGCAATGAGTGGTGCTGGTGCACTTGCTGGTGATGAAATACCGACGGCTGAATCTCAATTGCTTAATGGTGGTACATTCTATGATTATTATCAAACCAGCGATGGTCGTTACCTTTCCGTTGGTAGCTTAGAGCCAAAATTTTTTAGTGGTTTGTGCCAACTACTCAACTTAGATCACCTCCTGCCACTAGCAAATAAAACCTCAGCACAACAGCAAATTAAAGACAGTTTCACTTACGCTTTTAAACAAAAAACTTACCAGCATTGGCAGGAAATATTAATCAATCTTGATTTATGTGTCGAACCCGTACTTAACCTAAAAGAAGCAAGTGAACATCCTCAGATAGTTGCGAGAGAGATGATTATCAACGTGTCTAACCCGCAAACCGGCATGCAAAAACAACTAGCTTGTCCCATTAAATTTTCAGGTTACCAAGTTCAATATCAGCAAACAGGTGGTGAAGTAGGTACTGATGCTAAGCAAGTGTTAGCCGAAATGGGACTAAGCGATAGTAGAATAGAGGCACTAGAAAAAAGTGGCGTAGTAACATTATAAAAACCATTACTACAAAGCTTTCTCGCTGTGCCTTCAATGTACCTCCCCATACATAAACTGATTAAAATCAAGTTAGTTATTTGTATTACAGTTATTAATAAGCAACGGTAAAACGCTTTCTTTTATGTTTAACCACCTCAGCTTCATCTACTAAAGCGATGGCAAAATCTTCTAGTGAAATAGTTGACTGCCCTTGCTCATCAACTAACAACTCATCAGATCCCGTTCGAAATATGCCCGTCCGATCGCCTGGCGCAATGACAGCTGGAGGACTTAAATAACTCCAATCGACAGTTTCATTTTCCTGACATAGTCTGTGTTGCGCGAGACATGCCAACGCTATACCTCGCCATGCAGTTGGCACTAAAGATGAATCATCAACTACCAATTGACCATTACTATTTGGCACAGTTAAACTGGCTGCGCCCCCCACCAATAATAATCGAACCTTGGTTTGTGCTAGTCCTGATAGTAACGCCCTTGCTGTGTCTACTAGTTGACTTTCCACCCCTTGTGGTGGCCGTGTTGCACTAATAACGAGATCTTGTCCATCGCTCCACTTAATAACATCATCGACGTTGTCAGCGTGACCAATAACGACCTTCACTGACGGATCAATTTCGTTAACCCGATCATTATTTCGTAACACAGCGGTTATCTCATGACCGCGTAATAACGCTTCAGTTATAACCCTAGTACCCACATTACCCGTTGCACCAAAAACTGTAATTTTCATTTGTAATACCTTCTATTTAACTTAGTTTGTTATCTATTTGATAAAGCCAGTCTACAAACAAGTTTTGATAACAGCATTAACCTAGGTTTAGTGTTTTAATAATATTAATCATTGGTAAGATACTCATAACTAACCTGAACTCTGGATAATGAATAGCTGGCTATTTATCGACGTTTTAACGCTGAGAATTGGATGAAGAGGAATGTTGAGCAAGTGCTGCTTATTCAGAGTTCAGGTTAACTAATAAACTTTTTGACTAAACCTAGGTTAATTACCTCATCGCTTTTCTCAGTTAAACTTCACTTATCAATTTAGATAAGCATTAAGTAAAGGAATAACAACGTGACCAACGAGCAAATAGCCCAATCTTATTTAGCCGACTTAACTCTTAACGAAAGACTGTTAGATATCGACTTTTTAAATGATCTGCAAAGCAAACATATTGCACAGTACAGTTTTAATAATATTGCCGTGCTATTGGGACAAGAGCTACCGCTAGACCCTGAATCATTGTTTATTAAAATTGTTGAGAGACGCCGTGGCGGTTATTGTTTTGAGCATAACAAACTTGTATTTACCGTGTTATCTACACTTGGCTTTGATGTGCGTTTATTATTGTCTAAAGTGATTTACAACCAAGATATCGAAGTTGCCAGAACGCATAGAGTGACCCTACTAACGTTAGCAGGCGAAGAGTATATTGTTGATGCTGGCTTTGGGCATTTAGGTGCTCGTTTTCCAGTAAAAATAGCGCTTGGTTTAGTACAAGATCAAGGAGATGCCCAGTACCGTATTATAAAAAATGATCATGACGATTATTGTTACCAAGTATTTAAAGATGGTGGTTTCTTTACGTTATATACCTTTGATTTACATCACTATACTGATTCGGATTGTTTGTTAGGTCACTTTTACTCACACAAACACCCCAACGCAGCTTTTGTCAATAACTTAGTCATTTGTCGTAAGTTTTTTAATGATATTCAATCACTACGAAATAATGAATTTCATCACGTTAAAGATGGTATTACCCAGACAACTAAAATAATGACTGTTGAGCAATTACACCAATTATTCATCGACGTTTATCAACTGGATATTGATATCGCTATTTCAGAGTTTTTATTTCATAAGTTTGTCGTGCCTAAAGCAACATAAAGTATTGGAAAATAGCAGATGAAAACGACACTAATTGATAATTTTACCTTACTACTTTGGGTTAGCTTAATGGCTTCTTCATTTGTTATCTCAGAGAAATTAATACCTTTTGCTAACCCCATTGCAAGTACGGCATTAAGGTTTTTGTTGGCAACCGTATTGATGATTCCTTTTCTAGGGCGAGCTTCCATTAAACAATTGAACTACAAAATACTGCTGCGCTATAGCGTTATTAGTTTATTCTTAGTTTTATTCTTTATTGGGCTATTTGAAGCGCTTAAAACTACCACAGCGATGCGAACTTCGGTCATTTATACCTTATTGCCTTTAATCAGTGTGGTAATAACGTATAGTGCTTTGAAGCTCATTACGCCGAACAGACAAATAGCCGGCTTTGTTATTGGTACGCTAGGAGCAATATGGGTATTACTCGCCTTTACACAAGAAAAATTAGTGCTTTCTGAATGGCGATTAGGCGATAGTATCTTTTTAGCCGCTTGCTTCTGCCTAGCTTTGCACGTGATTTTTATCAAAAAGTGGGCAACTGACATATCACCTATGCTGGGCGCATTTTATATTATGTTATTAGGAAGCATAATGTTATTACCGTTTCTATTGCTTTTTGGCGACTTAGATAACATTGCTTGGCAGCAAACTACCTTTTGGCAAACCTTATTATATTTAACGGTTTTTACTACTATTGCGACCTTTTTTTTACAACAATACCTGTTAAAAAAAGTAGGTCCAAACCGACTTTTATCTTTTACCTATCTCATTCCAAGTCTTGTGGTTATACCCCAAGCAATAGCTAATACCTCCCAATTATACAGCGCTTTACCGGGAATAATGTTAACCTTCTTAGCACTTTACCTTATCTCTAAGCAACATTAGTAATTTCTTAGAAACGATATAAATGGATATTAAAAACAAATGAGCTTACAAATTCATATGGAAGACTTCGTCCAATATTTTTCGGGCAGCGATCTCAGGATTGATAAAGCTACTTTTGATAAGTTTGGTCTTAAAGCTAAACTCACTCATTATCAGAAAGGTCAGAAGCTCATAACTCAAGGACAACCAGCACCTAAATTATTTTTCCTAATCAAAGGTATTGTTCGTTATATGAGTATTTCCCCAGAAGGTAAAGAATTTACTCAATCATTCGCTTATGCACCAGGTATTAGTGGCTCAACGCGGGCGATGACAAGAAATGTAAACGCCCTGTTTAGTATCGAAGCTTTGGATGATGTCATTTGTTTGGAATTAGATTGGCATGTTTTTTTTGAGCAAATGCAATCACAACCTGGATTTATGGCTGCATATAACCGCTTACTTGAAAATATGTTTATTAAAAAAGAAGAACGTGAATATGCTTTTGTGCAACAAAGCGCTGAACAACGTTACTTAACCTTTCTCGATAAAAACCCCGAACTAGGTGACAAAATACCGCTGAAAATGGTTGCTTCACATATAGGTATTACTCCAATAGCATTAAGTCGTATCCGACATAAGCTCAAATAGGTGAACCTAGCTCTTTTTTATAACAGTCAAAGCTAGTTTGATTATGACTAAGTTCGCAACGCCTTGAATTGAATTTGTTCAAGCACTCTGAATCGAGCATTTTGAATGATTACGGGTATATACAGGAGTATTGATTGATAATAGAGATACATTGATTCCAATGTTTTTATAACGTGGCAAGCCATTCATTAGCATCGTGAATTGAGGTAGTGAAATTGTGTTTTATCCTTGCACGGTCATAGCAACGGCTCATTTGAGTTTTTATTAAAGATTCCCCTTCAACATTCATCAAAACTACCGCACAGGCTGTCAGCCCTCTTGATTTTCTATTAATCACCGTATTAGTCAGTATTTGTTCTGCTTCAGGAGTAAATAAGCTCATTTGATGTAGGGTGATAACCTGATTCCACTCCGAAGCTTCCAAACTTTGGATACAATCCTCTAAGGCCTTCTCGTATTGTATTATCAATTCTTCATTAAAAGGTCCTGTCGCATCGACTAGCAATAAATTGCCTTCAATTTTGACCTCAAATATTCCGTGTTCCATGAAAATCATTAATTAACCTATTTTTGATCTAATATGACCTGAATATTCTGAGTCTATTCAGGTCAATAATACGATGGTGTTCTACTTCATAACAGTGGTAAAGCTATCGTCAAATTTAGTCCTGTCACTCTGCGGGCTAATACAATTGCTCGTCTTGATATAAAATCGCCTGTGGCTATTATACATAGCGTTAATGTGCAGTATTATATAAAGATTAAACTTTGAATTGGCTTGTTAATGTTTGCAAATTATTAACATGATCATCTAGTTCATTAGCTTTCACTTTGATCTTATTAATAAGTCCATTACTTTCTTGACCACTACTGACAATGCCATTGATATTAACATCTAAAGATGAAGTCACATTACTCTGTTCATGCACACTGGTGGAAATTTGTAATGACGTATCACTGATATCATCACTTGCTGCAATAATTTTTGTAATGTATTCAACTGAATGCAGCATCATTTCGGTCGTCTCTTCTCCCTTGATTTTACTGTTTTGTACAACGGCTACCGCTGAGCTCGTTCCTTGTTGTAATTCAGCAATCATTTGGCTAATTTCTCCAGTGCTTTGCTGAGTTCGGCTAGCTAACGCTCGAACTTCATCGGCAACTACCGCAAAACCGCGTCCTTGCTCCCCAGCTCGCGCGGCTTCAATAGCGGCATTAAGCGCTAACAGGTTAGTTTGCTCTGCAATAGCTTTAATAACATCGATAACACTAACCATTTGGTCAACTGTTGTTGCGAGTACACTTATCACTTGGCTAGCATTATCTAAGTCAGAAGAAAGTTCATTCACTGATAGCATAGATTTATTAACAACTATACCAACTTCATTAGCCTGCTCTTTTGCGTCAAATGCTGACTGCGATGATTGCTGAGAAGTTAAAGAAATATCCTTGGTACTGGCTGCCATTTGAGTGATAGCTGTCGCTAACATATCAATTTCAATATATTGCTTTTCAAATAATGCGTTAGCCTCACTAACATCTGACTTTACGGCACTTGATGTATCACTAATGACTTGAGCAGTGCTAATAATGGTATTAATCATTGCTTGAGTTTTATCAAAAAAATGGTTGATTTGCCCCGCTAACTCGCCCATTTCATCTTGAGTATTTATTTCTAACCTTTTCGTTAAATCACCATCACCATGTGCAATATCGGTTACAGCGAGAATGACCATTTTTAAGGGATTAGTGACAATGACACGGGTAAGAATAAATAAGATAAATACCAACAACACATCAACTAACACTACACCGATGATGATTTGTATTAATGCAGCATTAATTTTTGTATTAATCGCTTGTTGATCAATACTAATGACAATATCACCCACAATGGCTTTTTCGTCGTATTCATCATGAACTAGAGGCTGCTTTATCTCTGATCCCTTTATGCCTTCATTATGTTTGGTATATTTAACTTCACCGCCTACTGCTGTTATTTCAATACCGTAAACATAAGGCGTTTCTAATTCCGATGACGCTATTTTCACTATCTGATCAGATAAATCCATCCAAATAGCCGCGGGTAAATTCAGTTTTAATCTTTCTGACACTAAAGTAATGCTTCTATTTGCTTCAACTAATAAAGAAGACTTTACAACTTTATAGTCATAAACTCCTTTCGCAATTAACACAATACTGACCAAAATAGTCGACATTACGATCAAACGAAATTTAATACTCAAGTTAGAAAAAATCTTGATAAGTAAATACTCCAAAGCTTAATTTATGACAATGATATTTTTGTGTATCAAATATCACGAATAAAGTTATGACTAACAATCGATAATTAGTATTAATCCAAAAGAATTAGGGCTTTAGTGCTAGTACTCACAGTGGTTGAGGTTTACTAAGAGGTTATTGAAATAAGGATTCGAAGCAATTCATCTGTAATGACTTCTACTTCTAATAAGGTTGTAAGTTTAACAGACAATTACATTGGTCGAATTAAACTTAAGCGCGATAAAGCCTATTTAAAATGTTGGTCAACATAAGTGACATGGAGCAAGACCAACGGCTCTCTCCTTGTCAAAAGATTTGTTTCAAGCCACTTATTTGGACGTAGCAGCAATACTGAGTTTATTAAGTACTGCGGTGATTTTATTTATGACTTGGTCGCAACCTTGAATATCATGACGAACTTTTATATATGCAGGATTATTATATGAGAGCCAAACTTTTTTTTCTGAATCTTCTGTAATGAGAACTTTTTGAGGAAGGTCAATTCCGGCATTTTGAGTGCATAACATTAATGGAGTACCAATCTTAGGGTTACCAAAAATAATAACTTCAGTTGCTCTTAGTTCCAAATTAACACCAGCAGCATTTTTTTGGTGATCAATCCTGGCAAATAATGTTAACCCTTTATCTTTTATGATGGATTCAAACCTGTCCGCAGTTTCTTTGGCTGAGTATTCACTTTCCAGTGTAATCAGGCTATCTTCAGCATTTGCATAAGAAGACGTTATTAAAATAAAAATTGCAATGGATATAACTCTAATCATAATTTTTCCTATTTATTATTTAATGATTGTTTGATGACTGATCAGGCCAGTCAATAAACACCTACAGCCCAAATAACAGGCTGAGTAATAGTTGACAAAATATTCGCCGAAGTAAAAACAGTCCATTGTATTTATTTCGTACTATGCATTTGTTATTCCCGCCGAGTAATACGCTAAGTCCACTTTTTAACTGGTGGTTGATATGCTTTAATGCAACAAAGCAGTTCTTCGGGAGTATCAGCTAAAATAAGCATTTCAGAGTATTTAGCACTTAAAAAACCTGAATCAGTCATATTTGTTATCATTGCAAGTAAATGCTGATAAAAACCATTTGAGTTATAAAGCGCACAAGGTTTCGAATGATGACCTAATTGCGCCCATGTCCATGCTTCAAAAATTTCCTCTAAAGTCCCTGCTCCACCAGGTAATGCGACAAAGGCATCAGCCATCGAAGCCATTTTAGCTTTTCTCTCATGCATATCTGACACAACAAATAACTCGGTTAACCCCTCATGTGCAATTTCTTTTTCTTTTAGATATTCAGGGATTACTCCAAAGGCCTTACCACCATTTTCTAAAACAGCGTTTGAAATAGTCCCCATCAATCCAACTTTTCCACCACCATAAACTAGATCAATATCGTTCTTTGCAAAGAACTCCCCTAACTTTTTAGCTTCGTTGACATAAGCAGGATCGTTCCCTGTACTAGACCCACAAAATACAGCTATTTTCATGTTGATTCACACCTTGATTGATCTAAGACGAGCATATAACGCCTCATTTAAAAGCAAATAATGGTTTGCTAAAATCTTGAGCAACGAAAACAGCTTACTGTTTTTGTTCTTATTAATTAACCATTAACATCCCATATTATCAAGATATTACAAGATAAATAGACTTCTTTGGGGTTGTTACTGGGAATACCCAATAATATGACATAATTTAATCATAAGGCAATATATTCAAGCCGATTGATAGTTAGCACCCCTCCCCTATAAATAGTAGCAATGCACTTCATACCGATAGATTATCTTCAAGTACATAGCAAACATGATCCTGAACATTACATGCTGTTTTTTAATCAATTATTCTAGTTATCTTCTTGTTATATTATTGTTTGTTTCACATAATATGTAGCGTGAGGTATTAACTCGTTATAAGGATATTTTAAATTTATGCATAACGCTCAAATAGGTATTGGCATACTAAAATACATTAACATTATGACAAAGTACTCTACATTATTAGTTATTTTACTATTTTCAATGATTGCCAATTCTATCAACGCACAATCTTACGTCGAATTAGATAATCAAAATAAAATTGAATTAAATGAACATGATCTCTGGTTCCAAACTCAATCCCTAGATACTAACCCTAGCTTTTTAGCGTTAAGTGAATTGCACCAAAATGCCAATAGAGTCACATCTACGTTTGGCGGAAATGGCGCTTATATTTCAAAGATTAAATTAACAAATTCCAAGGGAAAAAATGATACTTGGTTTGTTAATGTTCATGCGGTTTACTTAGATGTGGGGACAGCTTATTGGCAACCTGAACATGGCGAACCAATACCATTAGAAAACTTTGGCTATATGGGCAGTGAAAGCCCAAACATGGCTCATTCACAAGCTTTTTCTCTGCCATTAAACCATAACGAAAGCGGTACACTTTGGATTTATATACAAGCAAAAATGTTCGCAACACCTGTTTTAGTACAGTTTTATAGTAAAAAAGAGTTCTACACAAAGCAGTTTCTAACCAACAGTGTTTCCACAATTTCATTTACAGTAATGATGACGCTAGCCTTAATCGCTTTGTTCATTTACCTCAGAACCAAGTATTTAGTTACCTTGGCTTGTACCGGTTATATTGGCATTCAAGGCTTAGGCTGGTTTACCGCATCAGGAAGTTTTGGCGATCTATTCACGGTGTCAGTATTTAATCCTGTTTATAGCGGCATAGTTATTTTCCCTTTTGCTATAGCCTCTGCCAGCCAGTTCACTAAATTGCTATTCAATTGTCCGCAAGAACACCCCAGATTGACTTTAACATTCAACTTACTATCAATTGTCTGCTTGAGCTTAGGCATTATTATGCCTCTTATCCCTTTTACACAGAGCTTCTTAATATCGCATGTCATCGCCACGATCTGGATTCCGCTCTGTATTGGTACGGGTATATTTATGCTCGCAAAAAACGATTTCAGAGCGAAGTATTATTTAATAGGCAACCTTATCTATAGTTTCACTTTAGCTGGCTACATTTTATCTCATCTCTTTGAAATCATTTGGAATATTTCTCTTGAAGTGATTGTGCAAATTGCATTAACTATTGATTGTATGTGCATTTTGCTTTCGTTATCAGAATGGCTGCAAATTCAACAAAAAGAGTTTCATCGCAGTTATACTATTTCTCGTATTGACCCATTAACACAAATAGGCAATCGTTTTGCTCAAAATGAAAAGCTGGCTAGTTTAAAAGGACAGTACAGCATCACTTTCATTGATCTTGATGGTTTTAAAAAAATTAATGACAAACTCGGTCATGAAGCAGGTGATAATATGCTAATTGATACAGCCGATATAATGCAAAAAAAACTGCAAGGACTTGGCTCAATATTTCGATGTGGAGGTGATGAATTTATCTGGGTAGTCGATATTGAAAATGCACAACGAGCTGAAACGATAATTATACAACTATCTGATCTATTGCTTCAAACTGAAAAGGAGCTGCAACAAAAAGGATGGATTGACGCGGGTCTTAGTTTCGGTATTGCCACCAGTTTTGAAACACTCAATCAATCAGAGTGTTTATCACTAGCCGACCAACGAATGTATAAATACAAACAAGATAAAATGGCAATAAAGGAACTAGCTGCTTGTAGTTAATCGTATACCCAAACTACTTGGTGGTTACCCAGAGAATTTGTGCATCGATGTCACTGACAGAAATAACTAAATGCCCCATCATCGCATCATAATAGACACTATCGCCCTTTACCAAGTTTACCGGTTCGTAGAATTCAGTCAGCAGTTGCACTTCCCCTTCAAGTACTAGCATATACTCTTCACCTGTATGGCGAACCCACTCGCCAAAATCATCGAAGCTACGTGCGTGAACTCTACACTTGTATGGCATCATTTTCTTACGGCTAAATTGCGTGGAAAGTAACTCATGCTCATAGGTGGAAGTTAAATGATAATTCCCTTGATCTTTTAACGTTATATCACGACGGCCAACCGCTTGAGTCATTGCTGGCTTGGTAAATAATTGCGGTAACTCAATATTTAAACCGGTTGCTAACTTCTGCATCACAGCAAAAGTCGGTGAAATTTGTTCATTTTCTATTTTCGATAAAGTTGAAGGCGCTAAGTTAGTCAGATTAGCTGCTTCTTTAAGGGTTAGTTTGTTCCTCATTCGAATCGATTTTAACTGCGCACCTATGCCAATAGCCCTTACTGCGCGTACGTCATGTTTTCTGCTTGCGACTGTCATCGACATCTACACATCCTTTTTCAATATTATTTATCACGTTATTTTGTCTCTTGTGTGCACAGAAAAAGAAACAAAGCATGCTATTAAAATTATGAGATAAAATGTTAAAACAACGACAATATTTACAGTAAAGTTAATAAAAACTGTCATTTTTACTGCTACTAAAAAGTAACGAACAAGAGTTAGCTACTTAGAAAAGACTACTGTCTTTTTGCCATACATGAATATGCGATGTTCGATATGACAACGCACCGCGCGCGACAGCGTTA
>OJBR01000586.1_pt1 | contig 14990 bp, 10 predicted proteins | sample 1591161 | NCBI WGS metagenome assembly OJBR01 (sample SAMN05416803, study PRJEB24817) | seawater metagenome | isolation source: Sea water | place: Canada:Atlantic | collected 2013-07
ACGAGATCTAGTACGGTCTCGTGGGCTCGGAGATGTGTATAAGAGACAGCTACAAGATGGGAAAATCGTCCATAATTTTATAATGTAGTGAGATTACTTGATTGTTATTGATAGATCAATGAGTTAAAAATAAAACCTTAAGTGGTTGATGTGTGAAAGGAGGCAATTTGCGCGCTTTGTTGTAGAAAGAAGGAATTACAATCAACTGTATAAATAAACAGTTTAACTTAAGATAAATATAAGACTATTTTGTTATTAAATAAACATTATTAGAACGAATTAAGTTAATTCCTCACTTAAATAAAAAATGTGACTTGATCTACAAACAATAAGGTCTCTAACTTAATAAAATTGCTGTCCCCCAAAGGTTAATAATTTTACCTTAGGAGGGAAGTAGTCGTTTAATGCTATTTACGACCATGTAACGGCTTGAAACTCATCAGAGCAAAAAATGACGCTATGCTTGTTGCAATTATTACCGTCGTCAGCGCAGCAAGGTTCATTTGCCCATAAAGCGCAAATCGTAATAGTTCAACACAAGAAGTAAAAGGATTAAACTGACAAAGCCAATATAGCCACAGGCTGGCTTCTTGCATTTTCCACAGCGGATATAAGGCACTTGAGAGGAAAAACATTGGGAAAATAACAAAGTTCATCACTCCTGCAAAATTTTCTAATTGCTTAATAAGGTTAGATAACATTAAGCCTAATGCACCAAGGAAAAAAGCAATTAAGAAAATAGCAGGTATTGAGCTAACATAGCCCATTAGTGGTATATCAACATCAACTAGTTGAGCGAAAAGTAGAAAAATCACCACTTGTAAAAGTGATAGCAACGCACTGGCAATTAACTTACAGCATAATAAAAAAGGTCGCGGTAACGGACTCATCAAGAGAACTTTCATGCTGCCCATTTCACGGTCATAAACCATGGAGAGTGAGCTTTGCATGCCATTGAATAAAATGATCATGCAACAAAGGCCTGGGGTAATATATTGCTGATAAGTAATATAAGTACCGTAAGGCTCCATAATAGAAACCCCTAATGCAGCTCTAAAACCCGCAGCAAAAACAACTAACCAAAGCAGTGGCCTAACTAACGCACTTAATAAGCGCGAACGTTGCTGGAAAAAACGTAACACTTCACGCTTAACAATGCCATTAAAACAATAAAGATAACGATTATTCATCAAGTGAGCTCCGCGTTAGCCGTTAACGAGCGATAAAGCTGATATACATCGGCGACATTATGTTTTTTACATAACTCCCCACTGATGCCCTGCGCTTGAATTTTTCCTTCATCAATAATAATTAACTGGTCTTGTGCTGATATTTCATCGATTAAATGCGTTGCCCACAACACACAAATACCTAATTTTTTACTAAGGGAGCCAACGTATTCGGTGATCATTTTTCTGCTATCAATATCTAAACCCACTGTAGCTTCATCAAGCAATAAGACTTTTGGTTGATGGATAAGCGCTCGGGAAATTTCAACACGGCGGCGATGTCCGCCATTTAAGGATCTGACTTTATCATCGAGTCGTTTCGTTAATTGCAGCTGAGCCAAAATATCACTGATATTATCGAGCGCTTGTGATGAGGAAAGACCATGTAGCGCGGCATAATAAGTTAAATTCTGCTTAACCGATAAATCTAAATCTAACGTGCTTTGCTGAAAAACGACGCCCATTGACTGCATGATGTTCGACTTATGATGTTTATAATCATAGCCATTGATTTTAATATTCCCCGATGCAGCCTGATAAAGCCCCGTTAACATGGAGAACAAGGTACTTTTACCTGCGCCATTGGGACCAAGCAATACATTAAAACCATTGGTAATACTAAGATCTAAACCATCAACGGCTGCTTTTTTACCGTAATAAAAAGTGAGATCCTTAGTTACTATACTCATGGTTTATTTCGTATCACTACGCCCCATGGGTAACGCCCAACCTTAATTGATTTAGTGACTTTCATACGTTCAACATCAATCACTGACACATCGCCACTTATGCCGTTAGTCGTTATTAACTGGCTTTCATCTTGGTTAAACGCCAGTTGCCAAACCCGTCGGCCAACCAGTAAATATTTATCGACTACCATTTTTTTACGATCAATCACCGCAACATGATTTGCCGGCCCCAAAGCCACGAACGCATATCGTCCATCTTGAGTTAATTCAATGCCTACAGGTTGCACACGGTCATGATGAATACCACGTATATCAAAGGTAAATTCCTTAATGATTTTTTGACTGGCAACATCAAGTATCACCACAGTTCCACCAATTTCAGAGCTCACCCACAAATATTTACTGTCTTTAGTAAACTTAGCCGACCTTGGTCTTGAACCCACCAAAGTATTGGCATAGTTTTTATGGGTTTTGGTATCAATCCAATGCACCATATTGGTTGTTTCTGAGGTCACAACAACCGTTTTTCCATCTGGACTCACCGCTAATCCTTCTGGTTCAACGCCAACATCTACTTGAGTGATAACCGAAGCAGAATCAATATCAATTACCGTCAGTAAGGCATCATCTTCATTAGAGGTATAAATAATTTTACCATTGGGATGCAATGCTATGGTTTCAGGGTCTTCACCTGAGGGAAGTTCTCCGATGATCTGTTCTGTTTTTATATCGAGTATTTGAATGCTATCTGACTCACTCGCACATATATAAGCAAGTGTCTGCTCTTCGTTGAGAATAATGCCCCGAGGTCGTTGCCCTACCGCAATTTGTTTAATCACTTTATTGAGCTTTAAATCGATAACTGAAATATTGTCATCCTTTTCATTGGTGACATAAGCAAACTCAGTGGCATACACAGATGCTGTGCTAAACAACGCAGTGACAATCAAAAATCTAAAAGTCACTTTAAAAGTTAAGTTAAAAGTTGTTCTAAAAAGCGGTTTTAAAAATAATGTCTTTTTCATAAGTTACCTTGAGCCCTTTATCCGATGCGAGCCTTTATTGAGAGTTCACGCTAAGCATTTTTGTTCAATACTTATCGAGCTAAATTTATTTGTCTACTTAACTTGTTCAGTTATCTATTCAGTTATCTATTCAGTTACTTATTATTATCTAGATAGTTCACATTGAGATTCCTGCGCATCAAAACCAAGGGTATCAAGTTCAGTAATGGGATGAAGCATACCTGGTTGTGGTGATTGCGAGACCAATGCGTGAGGATGAACCAGTGCCAATGGCATTCTCAATTGACGACTCCAAGGACGGAAACTCAGCTTACGCCCTTTATAAGCAGCCAATTCAAAATCTACCGAATTGATGTACGCAATGAGCTCGTTACTCTTATTTGTATGAAGTTTATGAACCGACTCTGCAACACTGCGTACCGCGAGATAGGCTGAAAAGTCCAATTCATTCATTTTTCTATCAGCCATGTCGATAAAACGATTCTGCAGTTGAGTAGCGCCCCACTGCTCTATCACACTATGCCATGCAAGGGCTTCTAAACCAGCCGAACCTATAACAGGTCGAGGTAAGTAGGTATTAAAGGGTAAAAATTCTGCAAAACTTTTTGACTTGTCCGCAGCATAAACCACATCATAATCTTTTACTGTTTGCGTAAACAAAGGAATTTCTTGTTGTGCACTTCGTCTAAGATCAGTATTAAAATCCCACTGTTTTTCATCAATAATCTTTAAACCGAAACGTTTAGCCGAGCGTTTAAATGAATTGGCTAGCAGTACATCTTCATCTTTACTGCCTTGTATTAGTAGCACCTTATTCATTCGACGATAAAGTAGCCATTGAGCAAGTGCATCAGACTTCATCGCATCACTAGGTATAGTGTGTAAAACAGAGCTCAAACACTGGCTATCACGTAATTCATCCGCAGTCTCACTGATATTAAACAGCAACACTGACTTATTCTTAGCCCAACGATCTAACTGCACTAATTGTGCTAAAGGGGCATCAATAATAAAAATGCGTCGTCCTTGCTGATATTGTCCTTCAAAGTGATCTAAGAATTGTGGTGTTTTTGTTGCGACAAAATAGCTTAAGCTAAAGTGCTGCTGGAGAAATTTCCCGGTGGTATTTGAATCACTGACCGCAAGTTTAGCTCCCTGAAAACCACTATCGTCTGGCTTTTTAAAAAAGTTGGAGGTACCAGCTACCGGCGCTTTGACTAACTTTACATAACTAATATCAAGCGTGATTGGGCTTGATAGTGCGTTAACACTAAAGAGCCATAGGCAAAACCCTATGCTTTTTACTAGATACTTCTTGAACTTTGCCCTTGTCACAACAAACATAGCGGCCCCAATAATAAAAATAAATTAACGAATCAGTAAACAATCAACCAATATACAGGCTTGTTATATAGTTAATTCTTTGAACAAAATGTCAAAACAACGTCTAACTAAATCGTTTACCTATAATGGTAATGACTACCAGCATATAGAAAAAGTGCATAAAGTTAAAAAGATAAACATTCCAACAAAACATTGTAACTAGCTAATATATAACAAAATAAAATAAATTAAGCAGTTTTTAATCTATAAATTCATACTAAAGGATGAGGTGTAACCGAGCTAAAGTACAATTCTGGAAGCGCGCTAACCTCGCTAAGATGGTCTTATCAGAATTAAACACACAACTTTTACGTGAAAGAAGGTACACAGTGATGATAAAACTTAACTTAGGCCGCAGCCATTTAATTGCACTCATATCAATATGTTCATTTGGCGTAGCGGCTCACGGCCCTGTGACCCCACAAGCAATAAACACCTCAACATTACCAACCTTAGGCGAAGAGTGGGAAGATACTAATCCTTACCGCGCAAAAGATGGTGAAGTAATGACAGAAATTTTACGTGTTGGTGCCTCAGCCTATAACCAAAACTGTGCACGTTGTCATGGTTTAGGTGGCATATCAGGCGGTATTGCCCCTGATTTACGTCAATTACCCGCAGATTATGATGGCGATGAGTGGTTCATTTATCGTGTACAAAATGGTGCGGTTCGTAATGGCGCAGTTTATATGCCGAAAATGACTGAGCATTTAAACCAAGAAGCACTTTGGTCTATTCGTACTTGGTTAGAGTCCGTTAGTGATGAAGAATAAATTTTATTCTCTCTTTTTGTGGATAAGCTGTTGTAGCCTATTGTGCTCAACAGCTTTTTCACGATCTTACGATGATATTATTGAAAGCAATGAAATTACCGTTGCTGTTTATAGCGACTTCATTCCTTTTTCATACCAAGAAAATGGCCAAGCAAAAGGCATTGATATTGACGTCGCAAAACATATAGCCATGCAGTTAGGCGTTAAACTGCATTTCAGGTGGGTAACCGCTGATGAAAATGTTGAGGATGACTTACGCAATAATTTATGGAAAGGACATTTCCTTAAACGCAGTGTTGCTGACTTGATGCTAAGAGTTCCCTACGATAAAGCGTATTCTGAGCTGCGTGACGATATTGGTGAACGGGTACATGAACAGGTACACATGTTCGCTCCCTATCATACTGAGTCATGGAAAATCGTTTTTAATACTAAAAAAATTGATGATGTCAGCACCATGGCTGTCTTCCAGTATCATGACATAGGTGTCGAAGTAGACTCCATTCCACAGTTTTACCTTCTCTCTGTCTTCAATGGTCGAATGCGCAACAAAACTAAACAGTTTTCTTCATTAGCCTTAGCTGTTTCAGCAATGTCTGAACAGAAGATTGATGCCGTCATGGGACTTCGCAGTCAGGTGAGTCATTTCCAACATCAGCTTAATTCTCCTACTTACCAGTTAGCAACGAATGCCTTTCCAATGTTAGGAAAACAACAGTGGGATATAGGCATGGCGGTCAAGAGTGACTATCGCCAATTAGGTTACGCCGTTGCAGATATTGTCGAAGCTATGATAAGCCAAGGACAAATGAAGAAAATATTTGATCAGTACAACGCTGTGTATCAAATTCCAAACCTGTATTCAGTCAATGAAGAGGAATGAAAAAGCGATAACGTTAAATATCATCCTTTTCATCATACTAAATGATGAAAAAAACGCTACCGCCGAGTAATAGAGAAGTAAATAGAGACGTTTTAATATCGTTATAGCCTGCTTAATTGATTTACTAAAATCGCGAGACGATAAGTAAATTCATTGACGTTATGCAGGAAGGTATACCCAAACTACATGAGGATTCAGGTTTCAGCTGGAGTTATAAACGTCTTTAAGCAAGACATTGATTAAAGAGAACGGTTGTTCCATTGTCTAAATCAATAACGCAGCAGAAAGCGTTTATAAACCAGCCCTGTTGGGGATGTCTGAGCAAATAATGTTCTTCGTTTCTTTCTTTTTTAAGGGAGTAACCCTTAATAAAAAAAAGAGCCTTGTTCATTAACTGCTCAGGCATCCTGAAACACGAATCTCCAAGTAGTTTGGGTAGATAGAGAAGAATATCTTTAACCAAATTTACAACCCGAGAGGAAATAACAATGATAACAACATGTAAAACAAAGGTATTGTCATTATCGATGGCAGTTTCTTTAGCGTTAACCGGCATAGCAAGTGCTGAAGTAACCGATAAAGATATTGCCAATGACCAAATGACAACTGATGATGTTGTGTCCTATGGACTTGGTCTAAGAGGACAACGTTACAGCCCTCTTGATAAAATAAATATCGACACAGTTAAAGAGATGCGTCCAGTTTGGTCGTTCTCGTTAGGTGGCGAAAAACAACGTGGTCAAGAATCTCAGCCTATGGTTAAAGATGGCGTCATGTATATTACAGGCTCATACTCACGTGTGTACGCCATAGATGTAAATACTGGTGACGAACTTTGGCAATATGACGCTCGATTACCAGATGGCATTATGCCTTGTTGTGACGTTATTAACCGTGGTGTTGCGTTATACGGCGATCTAGTTATTTTTGGTACGCTTGATGCCAAACTAGTCGCGCTTAATAAAAACACCGGTAAAGTGGTTTGGAAAAAGAAAGTAGAAGATTATAAAGCAGGTTACTCAATCACTGCTGCACCAATCGTTGTTAAAGGTAAAATCATCACAGGGGTTGCTGGTGGTGAATTTGGCGTAGTTGGTAAAGTAAGAGCTTATGATGCCAAGAATGGTCAACTTGTATGGGAACGTCCAACAGTTGAAGGCCATATGGGTTATATCTGGAAAAATGGCAAGAAGACTGAAAATGGTATTTCTGGTGGTAAAGCAGGCGAAACATGGCCAGCAGAACTTTGGAAATCAGGTGGTGCTGCGCCTTGGTTAGGTGGTACTTATGATGCCGATGTTGATTTATTATTCTTTGGTACGGGTAACCCTGCACCTTGGAACTCTCATTTACGTCCAGGCGATAATCTTTTCTCATCATCACGTTTAGCGATTGACCCAGATACCGGTAAAATTGTTTGGCATTTTCAAACCACACCGCACGACGGTTGGGATTTTGATGGTGTTAACGAACTTATTTCTTTCGATTACAAACAAAATGGTAAAACTGTTAAAGCGGCCGCAACAGCTGACAGAAATGGTTTCTTCTATGTATTAAATCGTGAAAATGGTGACTTCATTCGAGGCTTCCCATTTGTTGATAAACAAACTTGGGCTTCAGGTCTTGATAAGAAAGGACGCCCTATTTATATCGACAGTAATAGACCAACAGATCCAAGCAAATCAAAAGATGGTAATAAAGGTAGCACAGTTGTTGCAGCCCCTGCTTTCTTAGGCGGAAAAAACTGGATGCCTATGGCATACAGTCAAGATACTGAGTTGTTCTACGTACCATCAAACGAATGGGAAATGGACATCTGGAATGAACCAACTGCTTATAAAAAAGGCGCTGCTTATTTAGGTGCTGGCTTTACTATTAAAGCAATTAATAAAGACTATATCGGTGTATTAAAAGCAATCGACCCTAAAACAGGTAAAGTTGTTTGGCGTTACAATAACTATGCTCCTTTATGGGGTGGTGTATTAGCTACGGCGGGTAACCTAGTCTTTACTGGTAATCCTGAAGGTTACTTATTAGGCCTTGACGCTAAGACGGGTGAAGTTAAATATAAATTCAACACCGGCTCAGGCATTGTTGGCTCACCAATTACCTGGGAAATGGATGGCGAACAATACCTTTCAGTTTTATCTGGTTGGGGTGGCGCTGTACCTTTATGGGGTGGTGATGTTGCCAAGCGTATCAAGCACTTAAACCAAGGTGGTAGTGTGTGGACGTTTAAATTACCTAAGTAATACCAAATCCATTAAGGTATTTCTCTTTCAGTAAGAGAGAAATAAAAGGCTTTTGAATTTATTCAAAAGCCTTTTTTACTTTAAATCTATACTTTCAATCACTTAAAACCAGCCTTTTCTAGGGCTTTAATCAACTCGTTCTAAAGTATGATGTTTTCTATGCAAAGGGAGAATAGTGTACTTACCTTACTGCTACTAATATGAATACATGAAACAACGCTTTGGTAGTTATCAAATTGATAAGTATCAAAGTAAATATAAACAGGGCCACGGAAAAGAGTTTTACTCTGGCTGGTCTAGATACGAGGTGATATATGATCTATGCAAACCCAGGCAGTGAAGGTTCTGTCGTTTCTTTCAAACCTAAATATGAAAACTTTATCGGCGGTAAGTGGGTTGCTCCAGTAAAAGGAAATTACTTTACTAATACCACCCCTGTAACTGGTGAAGCAATTTGTGAAATTCCGCGTTCAAGCGCTGAAGATATCGAATTAGCACTTGATGCTGCTCATGCAGCAAAAACAGCATGGGGCAAAACCTCAGTTCAAGATCGTTCAAATATCTTATTAAAAATAGCAGACCGTATTGAAGCGAACCTTGAGTTAATAGCCGTTGCTGAAACTTGGGATAACGGTAAACCAGTACGTGAAACACTTAATGCTGACATCCCGTTAACGGTTGATCATTTTCGCTATTATGCAGGCTGTATCCGTGCTCAAGAAGGTACTCTTTCACAAATTGATGACGATACTGTTGCTTATCACTTCCATGAGCCTATCGGTGTTGTTGGTCAAATAATTCCGTGGAACTTTCCTATGCTGATGGCTGCATGGAAATTAGCGCCAGCACTTGCTGCGGGTAACTGTATTATTCTTAAACCAGCTGAGCAAACACCTGCAAGTATTCTGGTATTTATGGAATTAATTGCTGACTTGTTACCAGATGGTGTACTAAACATTGTTAATGGTTACGGTAAAGAAGCTGGTGAAGCATTAGCCACTAGCACACGTATTGGCAAAATTGCCTTTACCGGTTCAACACCTGTTGGCCAACATATTTTGAAATGCGCTGCAGAGAATCTAATCCCTTCTACGGTAGAGCTTGGTGGTAAATCACCAAACATCTTCTTCGGTGATATCACGCAGTTTGAAGATGACTACCTTGATAAATGTGCTGAAGGTTTTGCGTTAGGTTTCTTTAACCAAGGTGAAGTATGTACTTGTCCTTCTCGTGCACTAGTACAAGAAGATATTTTTGATGTGTTCATGGAAAAAGTACTTGAGAAAACCAGAAACATCGTTCGTGGTAACCCACTTGATGTTAATACTATGGTTGGCGCACAAGCGTCTAAAGAACAATACGACAAAATCCAAGGTTACCTACAAATAGGTAAAGACGAAGGAGCAGTTGTACTTTCTGGCGGTAGCGCTGAAAGCTTAGACGGCTCACTTGAAACGGGTTATTACATCCAACCAACTATTTTAAAAGGTAAAAACTCAATGCGAGTTTTCCAAGAAGAGATTTTTGGTCCTGTAATTTCTGTTACTACCTTTAAGGATGCTGAAGAAGCGTTACAAATAGCAAACGATACAGCGTTTGGTTTAGGTGCTGGTGTCTGGACCCGTGATGCTAACCTTGCTCATCGCATGGGTCGTGGTATTGAATCAGGACGAGTCTGGACTAACTGTTACCATTTATATCCTGCTCATGCTGCCTTTGGTGGTTATAAGAAGTCAGGTATTGGTCGCGAAACTCACAAGATGATGCTTGATCATTATCAGCAAACTAAGAACTTATTAGTAAGCTATAGCACCAGTCCGTTAGGTTTCTTTTAAGGCTATCTTTAAGTTTATATTTTAGTACTTAGCCCCTAGTTAATGAGTGTCCCTTTATAAAGTAAGCGACACTCATTTTTTTTATACAGCTCACGATAATTTATTCAGGTGTTAACATGCCTTTTAAACAATTAAAAAGTCTCAATATCTGGGTTCTTCTCACCCTACTTTTAATGTTAACAACCTCTTTTTATTCTGTTGCGTTTAATACAACCACTCATGCTAATGTCACCACAATCTCCGATGAAGTAGCTCAACTCTTTCCTAGTGCCACTCGTGTTGGCCCTATTGATACAAAGATTGCCGTAACGCCTGTTTATCAATTAAATGAACTCTTAGGTTATGTTTTTGAATCGGATGATTTTGTTAACTTCATTGGCTTCTCAGGTCAAACAATTAACCTGTTAATTGGTCTTGATACACAAGGCGTTTTTACCGGTTTAAAAATACTCAATCATAACGAACCGATCTTTTTACACGGCTTAGGCGAGCAGCCTATGTTTAAATTCATCAAACAATATCAAGGGCATTCAATTAAAGAGCGGTTTATTGTTAATGCTCGCGCTAAAACGTCCCTTGATGCAACCTACATTGACGGCGTCACACGCGCGACGATATCAGTATTAGTCATCAATGACACCATTACCGCTTCAGCACTTAAAGTCGCACGAGAAAGGCTCTCGGGCTTTGTAGCACCTTCACAAACCAGCATTAATCCCGACTACTATCAAACACTCAGTTTCACCGAACTGCTCGATAAAAAGTTCATAAAACATTGGCAGCTTAATCGTGAACAAGCACTCGCGATGACCGAAACATCACCAACAAATTTAGCGAATGAAATTAACCAAATTACTGAGGAGGGAGATGACTTCATCGACCTCTATTTTGCTTTTGTCAATATCCCTATTATTGGTAAAAACTTATTAGGTGAAGAAGAATATCAACGTTTACTTGATAGCTTAAAACCAGGTGAACACGCCCTAATGATGTTTGGTAGTGGCCAATACCACTTTGTTAGTGAAGATTTTACGCCACAAACTGTTCCCAATCGCTTAAGTGCACAGCAAGCTACCCTGCCTGTTGATCTTCGTGATATCGACTTTTACAGCTTTTACGACCCTTCATTTTCGCAAACCGTACCTGACTTCGATGAAATAAAAGTTTTTAGAATAAAATCTCAATCAGGCTTTGAATTAAATAAAGAATTTTCGTTATCGTTAATGGTGAGTTACAACAAGTCGTTTTTATCTCAGCAACAACACAGTTTTTCAATTAAAAATACCCTACCAGACAGTTTGTTTATTCATAATATCCTCGAAATTAACCCTGAAGAAAATCGACCACTATGGGTGAAAATTTGGATTAGTCGTAGCACTGATATCATTATACTTAGCATTTATCTTATCTTTTTAGTTTGGCTTTTTATCAAACAAGAAGCACTCGCCCAAAGCGCTAAAGCCACACATAGAATACGATTTATTTCGTTAGCTTTTGTCATCGGATTTATAGGTTTTTATGCGCAAGGTCAATTATCAGTAGTTAATATTTACACCTTATTCTTGTCACTCTGGCAGGGTTTTAATATCGATGTATTTCTGCTTGATCCAATCATTTTTATTTTGTGGGTCTTTGTCTTTATTAGTCTTTTTCTCTGGGGAAGAGGTCTATTCTGTGGTTGGTTATGTCCTTTTGGCGCTTTACAAGAATTTGCCGCGTTAGTGGCAAGTAAACTCAAAATAAAACAAATTAAAATCAAACCTCAACACCATAGGGCCGCACAAAAAATAAAATATATTGTGTTAATTTTACTGGTTGGCAGTTCATTTTATTCACTAACACTTGCAGAGCAGCTTGCAGAAATAGAACCCTTTAAAACCAGTATCACGCTTAATTTCGTTCGTTATTGGCCGTTTGTCTTGTATGTAGTATTACTACTTGCTCTTAGTTTAAAGATTCACAAAGTTTACTGTCGTTATTTATGTCCGTTAGGTGCAGGGCTCGCTGTTATTGGTCGATACCCACTTTTCAAATGGCTAACACGCCGCAAAGAGTGTGGTACCCCCTGTCAACTATGTCGAAATAAAAAGTGTGGTATTGATGCCATCAATAAAGACGGCTCTATTGACTATGGTGAATGCATTCAATGCTTAGAATGCTTAGTCACCATCAAAAGTCCAAAAGAATGTGTGGTTGATAAATATTCGAAAAAAAGAAGAGCAAAAGCAGTGGTGGTAACACCACATACCGAATATATAAATCAGCTTGAGCAAAAGGAATGTTAGCAAAAGTATTCTGCAATATTGTTTTATACAACATACTGAAAATTACTTATAAGTTAACGTGTTAATAGTAAAGTTAGCACATGCAAATCAGAGTAAATATGGTTATTCTATATTTCATTTATAAAATGTATCAGCTTGTTGCTAGGCTGCCAATAGGAATTATATGAGTACAATTAAAACAATTACCGCGGTCAGTAATGCCACTGATCCATTCCTTGCAAGCCAAGAGCTTTACCAGCAACTTAATCAAGACAATATCTGCTTTGTACTATTTTATTGCTCGTCAACCTATGCACTCGATGCACTCGCCCAAACGATGGAAGAGACTTTCAAAGAAACTAAAATTGTTGGCTGTACCACGGCAGGAGAAGTAACTCAGCAAGGTTACGAGCAACATTCTATTGTTGCTATAGGTTTCTCGAGTGATTATTTTGCCATCGGCGCTAAACTTATCGAGTCGATGGAAAAGTTCGATACTATCAATGCACAATCAACAATCAATGAGTTGGTAGAAGATTGTCAGTCAAAAGATTTAACCGCAATTAAAAACAACAGTTTTTTGCTCACTTTACTCGATGGCCTATCTTCAAACGAAGAACAATTCCTGGTTACGTTAAACTCTGCAACCCGAGGTATTCCCCATTTTGGCGGCTCTGCTGGAGACGATATTAACTTAGCGAAAACGCATGTCTATTACCAAGGTAATTTTTATCAAAATGCCGCTATCGTGATTATGGTAAATACGACTTTATCTTTCGAGGTTTTTAATTGCCATCATATAGCCCTGCCGACGGAAAAATTAGTGGTTACAAGCGCAGATGCTGACAGTAGAACTGTCTATGAATTAAATGCTGAACCTGCCGCGCTTGAGTATGCAAAGTTATTAAATATGGATTTGAAGGATTTGAGTCCTGAAGTGTTTTCGCTCAATCCTTTAGCCGTAAAAGTCGGTGGCCAATACTATATTCGTTCAATTCAAAAAGTGAATGAAGCTGACTTGAGCTTAACATTCTACTGCGCTGTCGATGTTGGCATTGTACTCACTGCAGTAGAAATGGGTGACATCTTTGATCCTGTGACTAAAAGGTTAGATGAAATTTCACACCGTTACGGAAAACCCGAGCTAGTGCTCGCGTGCGATTGCTTTTTAAGGCGTTTAGAAATTGAACAAAAAGGTTTGGAAAATACAGTGAAAAAATTAAATGCTAAGTACAATATTGCTGGCTTTAATACCTATGGTGAACACATCAATGGCACGCATTTAAATCAAACCTTTACCGGTGTTTACATTGCGGGAGGTATTAATGAGTGATCAATCCTTAGAAGAAGAATTAGCTCAATTAAAAAAACAAAATATTAAGCTAAAAAAAATTAACGATGCTTTGATGCAACGGGTAGAAGACAGCGGAGAAAACCAGTATGCGCCTTATACGGCCTTTGAGCATTCGGTGCATCTTGCTGAACAAGTACGAGAAAAAACGCAAACCTTAAATGAAACACTGGCAAAACTTGAGCGGAGTAATCACGCATTAAAACAAGCAAATGCTCAAGCTAACCTGTTCAAACAACGCTTTATTGATGCAATAGAAAGTATTTCAGAAGCCTTTGTTTTACTCGACAGTAAAGGCCGAATTATTTTACAAAACAGTAATTTCGCCAATTTTTGGATCGACTCAGGTTTACCCATTACAGAAGGTGTTAATCTCAAAGACTTAAAAGATTTAGCCAAAACCCGCGGCATTATTCAACGAGCTTCTCCAGGTGATGCGTTTGCCAGCCCAGTATATCAATTATCAGATGGTCGATGGTTTCAATTAAACGAACACCAAACCAGCGAAGGTGGTTGGGTAATGCTCTATACCGACATTACCGCGGTAAAAACGGCAGAAAGTGCCCGTTATGAACGAGGCATGGCGCAAAAGTCACTGTTACTACAAAACTTGATTGATAACATTTCTCAGGGGGTAGTGCTGATCAGCAGTCATAACAAAATCGAAGTATGGAATACACGTTTTGCCCAGATCAGTCAATTATCCCCTCACCTGTTACGAGGAACGCCCACCACTGACAATATGCAACATTTAACGGAACTCGATTTAGCACCAAAATCAAGTACCAATAACTACTCCTACACCCAGACATTGATTAACGGCACCGTATTAGAAATAAAAAGTCATCGACTTAAAAACGGAAAAACCATTAAAACTTATAGCGATATTACCGAACGTCATCGCTACGCAGAATCTTTAAGAAAAAGTGAAAGTTGGTTGCGATTAATCACGGATAACGTACCCGCCATGATTGCTTATGTCGGTAAGGATCTGAAGTATCAGTTTACCAACCAAGTGTACGTTGACTGGTATGGATGGCCTCAGGGTGGCCTTAATGGCTTAGAGTTAGAGCAAAGTCGTGTCCATTCAAACTTTACTAAAATAAGACGTTACGTTGATCGCGCTTTGGAAGGTGAAAGTGTTAGCTTTACCATTGATGAAAAAAACAAGTTTGGTGAATCGAGCTATTTATTAAAATCTTATGTGCCTAATCGTGATGTTAACGGTGATGTCCTTGGATTTTTCGTACTCATTCGTGATACTGTCTCTTATACACATCTCCGAGCCCACGAGACCGTACTAGAT
>OJBR01000591.1_pt1 | contig 14771 bp, 9 predicted proteins | sample 1591161 | NCBI WGS metagenome assembly OJBR01 (sample SAMN05416803, study PRJEB24817) | seawater metagenome | isolation source: Sea water | place: Canada:Atlantic | collected 2013-07
TTTCAAGTCAAGGATGAGCAAGAGGCTAAGGAAAACGGTAAGCAAAATAATCACGAAAAAACCCGTTTATTAATCGCGCAGGTTTCGGGTACGTTAGGTGTCATTGTTAGTATCGTCACTTTATTTGGGATGATTGCTTCACCCGTGATAGTGATGCTTTTTGGTACTGGCTGGTTTATTGATTGGTTGAATGATGCACCAGGTGGCGAGAAGTTCGATTTGGCAAGTAACTTATTATCAATTACTTTCCCTTATTTGTGGTTTATTAGTTTTGCTGCGTTAACGGGGGCGGTACTTAATACCTTAGGCCGATTTGCTGTTGCTGCTTTTACACCGGTTCTGTTAAATATCGCTATTATCGGAATGGCCATTTTTGGCTCGCCCTATACAGAAAGTCCCGCCCATGCTTTAGCTTGGGGCGTGTTTTTAGGGGGGCTTATACAATTTCTTTTTCAAATTCCATTTATGTACAAAGCGGGGATGTTGGTAAAACCTAAATGGGCTTGGCACAGTGAAGGAGTCACTAAGATTCGAAAACTGATTGTGCCTGCATTGTTCGGTGTATCAGTAACGCAAATTAATTTACTACTTGATACCGTTATTGCCAGCTTTTTAATTACAGGATCTATCAGTTGGCTCTATTATGCCGATAGATTACTTGAATTTCCGCTTGGCCTTTTTGGTATTGGTATTGCAACAGTAATATTGCCTAGCTTGTCAAAGTTACACAGTAAAAATAACCCAGCAGAATTTAGTGCCACCCTAGATTGGGGAATTAGAGTGATTAGTCTTTTTGGTTGGCCGGCGTTGGCAGGACTCATGGTGTTAGCTCAGCCTATTATTATGGTGCTATTTATGCGGGGCGAGTTCGACCAACAAACCGTATTACAGGTTTCCATGGCATTATTTGCCTACCTATCAGGCTTGTTAAGTTTTATGTTTATCAAAATACTTGCTCCTGGTTATTACGCACGACAAGACACAAAAACACCCGTAAAAATAGGCATTATTGCTATGGTTGCCAATATGATATTTAACTTGATGTTGGCACCTTTTATCGGCTATGTCGGGCTTGCGTTAGCAACTTCATTGTCTGCAACATTAAATGCTTGGCTGCTATATCGTGGATTAAAGTCACAAGGTGTTTATCAGTTATCTGCTAACACACTTATTTTTATTGGTAAATTAGTGATAAGTGCTGGGGTTATGGCTTTGGTTGTTTATCAATTATCCAGCAACTTTGAGGTTTGGTTAGCGATGAACTTCCTTAAACAAGTAGAACAACTGACGCTATGTATTGTTGCTGGTATTGCTAGTTATCTGATAATGATTATTTTATTAGGTGTACGTTTGAGTGACTTTAAGGTCATAAAAAGATAAAAATAAGCGTAAATAAAGTGCTGAGGCTACTGATTATTCTCGCGCTCTGTTATATAATTCGTCGATTTGTACCAATCCATATAAGAAAGTGGCCTCTTAGTGAGATTTTAAAGGCTTATCTGAGTCATTTAGTGTGATAGTAAAAAGGCAGAATAATAGCTAATGCAGTTAGTTCGCGGAATACATAATATTCAATTAAATGATCACGGTTGTGTGCTAACTATTGGTAACTTTGATGGTGTTCATTTAGGACATCAGCAAGTAATTAAAGCATTAGTAAGTAAAGCGAAAGCTTTAAAATGTGTGGCTGCAGTATTGGTTTTTGAACCTCAACCACAAGAGCTTTTTTCACCAGAAACAGCACCTGCTCGATTATGCCGTTTACGCGATAAATATAACTTATTAGCTAAACTGGGCGTACAGCGACTTATTTGTGTCAATTTTTCCGCTAAATTTGCTAACCAGAGTGCACAACATTTTATAGAACATTTGTTGGTGAATAAGTTAGGAATAAAGCACCTTATTGTCGGCGATGATTTTCACTTTGGTAAGAATCGAACTGGGAATTTCTCTATGCTGTGTCAAGCAGGAGAAAAGTATGGTTTCGATGTTTCAGATACTGCAAGTTATAAAATGGCAGATTGCCGCATTAGTTCAACCGCTATTCGTCAAGCATTAGAGCAAGATGATTTAGTGTCTGTGAAACAGATGCTAGGCAGAGAATATTCAATTATTGGCCGCGTATTCCATGGTGATAAACGTGGCCGACAGTTGGGTTTTCCAACGGCTAACGTTTTACTTAAAAGGCGTGTTTCTCCTCTTAGTGGTGTTTTTGCCGTCATGGTAAAAACAAACAATGGTGAATTTAAAGGTGTTGCAAATATTGGTGCTAGGCCAACTATTAATGGCATCAGGCAACAGCTAGAAGTGCATATTTTTGATTTTGATGAAAACGTGTATGGACAGTGCATTGAAGTGGTCGTTAAGAAAAAACTTCGTCCAGTGATTAAGTTTGACAGCCTTGAAGCACTTACTGCACAAATTCGTCAAGACAGTGAACAAGCAAAACAAGTATTAGCTTAAAGCTTTACTTGTCATGATTAAAAATAATATATTCAATTAACAGTTATAAACTTGGTTGATATTTATAGCGTTTTGTTAAGTTTATCAGCCAACATAAACGGATAATGATTTACATGAGTGATTACAAAAAGACCCTGAATTTACCCGCCACATCCTTTGCTATGAAAGGTAATATGGCAAATCGTGAACCTAACATGCTCAAAGATTGGGCGGCTAAAGATCTTTATGGCAAAATTCGTGAAGCCAAAAAAGGTAAAAAGTCATTTATTCTTCATGATGGTCCTCCTTACGCCAATGGTAATATTCATTTAGGCCATGCTGTTAATAAAATATTAAAAGATATCATTGTTAAATCTAAAAACTTATCTGATTTTAACTCACCTTTCGTACCTGGTTGGGATTGTCACGGTTTACCGATTGAATTGATGGTTGAGAAAAAAGTAGGTAAGCCTGGTCATAAGATCAGCGCTAGCGATTTTCGTCAAAAGTGTCGTGAATATGCGGCTAAGCAAGTCAATGGCCAACGTGAAGACTTTAAACGTTTAGGTATTTTTGCTGATTGGGAAAATCCTTACTTAACGATGGATTTTGGTACTGAAGCCAATATTATCCGTTCGTTAGGTAAAATTGCTGAGAACGGTCATTTGCATCAAGGTTTTAAACCTGTGCATTGGTGTACTGATTGTGGTTCATCTTTGGCTGAAGCTGAAGTTGAGTATAAAGACAAAGAATCACCAGCTATTGACGTGAAATTTGTTATTTCTGATGAAACAGTAGCTGATAAATTCTCTCACCCTGAAGGCCATAAAGGCGAAGGTGAGATTGGCATGGTAATTTGGACAACAACACCTTGGACTCTGCCGGCTAACCGTGCGATATCAGTTCATGCTGATGTTGAATATACCTTAGTACAGTGCGATGTTGAAGGAAAGCAGCAACGATTGATCATTGCTTCTGATTTAGTTACTTCATGTATGGACCGTTTTGGTTTAGATAAATACCATGCACTTGGTTTCTGTAAAGGCAGCGAACTAGAGTTAGTACAATGTCAGCATCCATTCTATGACTTTACTGTGCCGGTCATTTTAGGTGAACATGTAACGACTGATTCAGGTACCGGTTGTGTACATACTGCACCAGGTCATGGTGTAGAAGATTTTGTTGTTGGTAAATTATATGACCTAGAAGTGGCTAACCCTGTTGGCGCTAACGGCGTATATCTTGAAGATACTCCACTACTTGCTGGGCAACATGTTTTTAAAGCTAATGCTAGTGTTGTTGAATTGTTAAAAGAAAAGGGGGCCTTAGTTCACCATCATGCTTTAAAGCATTCTTACCCGCATTGTTGGAGACATAAAACTCCATTGATTTTCCGTGCTACGCCGCAGTGGTTTATCAGCATGGACAAAAAGGGTTTACGTCAAGATTCATTAAACGAAATTGAAAAAACACAGTGGATCCCTGATTGGGGTCAACGTCGTATCGAATCTATGGTTGAAGGTCGTCCTGATTGGTGTATTTCACGTCAACGTACGTGGGGTGTACCGATGGCATTGTTTATTCATCAAGACACAGGTGCTCTTCATCCACGTAGCATTGAGTTGATTGAAGAAGTTGCTCAACGCGTTGAAAAATCAGGTATTCAAGCTTGGTTTGATTTAGAAGCAAGTGAACTTATTGGCGATGATGCTAAAGAGTACATTAAAGTGCCTGATACTTTAGATGTATGGTTTGATTCGGGTACAACACATGAATCTGTAATCAATGCTCGTGAAGAATTTGACGGTATTGCTGACTTATACCTTGAAGGCTCAGATCAACATCGTGGTTGGTTTATGTCATCAATGATTTCATCTGTAGCAATGAATGGCAAAGCGCCATATAAGCAAGTACTTACTCACGGTTTTACTGTTGATGTTAAAGGTCACAAAATGTCTAAGTCATTAGGCAATGTGGTTACACCATCAAGCATTACCAATAACTTAGGTGCTGATATTTTACGCCTTTGGACTGCTTCAGTGAACTATACACAAGAAATCACTGTGTCAGACGAAATATTTAAGCGCCAAGCTGATGCTTATCGTCGTATTCGTAATACATCACGCTTCTTATTGTCTAACTTAACTGGCTTTGAGCCGGCTAAGCATATGGTAGCCGTGGAAGATATGGTTGCGCTTGATCGTTGGGTAGTTGATAAAGCAGCACGTTTGCAAGAAGAAATCATTACTGCATATGACGAGTATGAATTTCATGTAGTAGTACACAAGTTAATGAACTTCTGTACTAACGAGCTTGGTGGTTTCTATCTTGATATCATTAAAGACAGACAATATACCGCTAAAAGTGATTCTAATGCGCGTCGTTCATGCCAAACAGCCATGTACTTAATTGCGGAAGCAATGACAGCATGGATGGCACCAATCTTGTCATTCACAGCACAAGAAATTTGGGAAGCTATGCCGGCTCCTGCTAATGGTGAGCGTGATGAATTTGTCTTTACTGGCGTTTGGTTTGACGGTCTTACTAAACAATACGAAAATACTGATTCAGTCGATGAGCTTGGTAATGAATACTGGACGGAATTGCTGACTGTTCGTAGTGAAGTTAACCGTGCGCTAGAGCAAGCAAGAAAAGACAAATCGGTTGGTAAAGCGCTAGAAGCGCAAGTTACCTTATTCGCTACTGCAGATTTAGCGGCTAAATTGGCTAAACTTGGTGAAGAGCTTCGTTTTGTTTTAATTACCTCAAAAGCAACAATTGAAACTGTAACAGCGGCACCAGAAAATGCCCTTGAGACAGAAGTTGAAGGTTTATGGCTAACGGTAGCATCAGCCGAAGGTGAAAAGTGTGAGCGCTGTTGGCATGTCACTACAGACATTGGCGAAAGTGAAGCACATCCAACATTATGTGGTCGTTGTATCACAAATATTGATGGTGCAGGTGAAACAAGACAGTTTGCTTAATAGGCTTAGCAAAGCCGCATTAACAATAAGTTAAGTTAACGGGCTATTACCTTACCCCTTGTCAGTTTAGACATGAGGAAATGGTAATAGCCTATTTAATTTTACAAGATGAGATAACCACCATTGAAAAAATTATTTAGTGACACGGGCTTACGTTGGTTATGGCTAACCTTACTATGCTTGATTATTGATCAGGTTAGTAAACATTGGGTCGCAGGCACATTTGACTATCAAGAAACATTCGTTGTTCTTCCATTCTTTAACCTTTTTTATATTCATAACGAAGGTGCAGCCTTTAGCTTTTTAGCCGACGAAGGTGGTTGGCAACGTTGGTTTTTTACGGCAATTGCCAGTATAGCTAGCATTGTTTTCCTTGTTTGGATGGCAAAAACACCCAAAACACAGCGCTTATTAAGCATTGCTTTTGCTTTGATTTTAAGTGGCGCCGTGGGTAATTTAATCGACAGAGCCTTATTTGGCTATGTAATCGATTTCCTCGATTTTCACTGGGCGGGTTTCCATTTTGCTGCCTTTAATATTGCTGACTCAGCTATTTTCATTGGTGCAGCGTTAATGATTTTTGAATCCTTAACGAATAAAGAAACCAATGATGAAAGTAGTGATGACAATAAAAGTGATGATATAAAGTAAAGCATAAAATAAATAAGGTAGAGAACTAATAATGACTGTTTCAACGCAAGCACAGATTCAAAGTGACTCAAGTATTCTTGTTCATATAACTATGAAATTAAGTGATGGCTCAGCTGCAGACAGCACTAAGGTCAATAATAAACCAGCAAAAATCATCATGGGCGATAACAGTATTTCTCCAGCCTTTGAAGCTCAGCTAATTGGTATGAACAAAGGTGAATCAAAAGAATTCACTCTTGAAGCAAAAGATTCCTTTGGCGAAACAAATCCCGATAATATCCACTATATGGGAATTGATAAGTTTACCGCTGAGGTGCCAGCAAAAGTAGGCAATATTATTACCTTTTCTCAACCTGGTGGTGATTTACCTGGCATGATTAAAGAAATTAACGGTGACTCAGTCACTATTGATTTTAATCACCCGCTTGCTGGTCAAACAGTGACTTTTGTAATTGATTTAGTCGACATCCTTTAAGTGATACCCATGTTACCTCAAAATGTCGGATTCAGCTGGAATTAGAAACGCCTTTAGGCAAGGCTTTGATTGAAGATAATGGTTGTTCCATTGTCGAAATTAATAACGCAGCATAAAGCGCTTCTAAACCAGCCCAGCAGGGATTTATGAGAAAATCATGCTCATCGTTGCATCTCTTTTTAAGGGAAAAACTCTTAATAAAAAGATGCGCCTTGTTCATGAGTCACTCAGGTATCCTGAAACACGCATTTTGAAGTATCATGGGTATATGAATAGAATGTTCAACAGACCTTAATTAGAAAGTTGTTAAAGGTAATTAAAAGGTAACTATAGTGAATTATTTAGCTCTTGATGCTTCTACGGAAGCATGTTCCGTTGCGCTGCAAGTAAATGGTAAAATCTTTTCTCGTTATGAGCTTTGCCCTCAGTCGCATAGTTTACGTTTATTACCTATGATAGACGATGTACTTAAAGAAGCCGATATTAAACTAACAGCGCTTGATGGCTTAGTTTTTGGTCAAGGACCGGGTAGTTTTACCGGCGTTCGTATTGGTGTTGGTGTTGCTCAAGGCTTAGCATTTTCTGCAAATTTACCTGTTGTAGGGGTATCAAGCTTACAAGCGATGGCTCAATTAGCTTATATAAAGCATGGTCAAAAACAAGTTGTAGCTGCAATAGATGCCCGGATGTCGGAAGTTTATAATGGTTATTTTGTGCTTGATGAACATAACCTTATGCAACCACAGCAAGGCGAAGCGGTAACCCCGCCTGAGCAGTTAGCACAACAATTATCAGATCTCGTTGTTGCTCCTTTCTACGCTGTTGGTACTGGATGGGACGCTTATACTGAAAAGTTAAGTGGGCAGTTGTCGACATTAAGAATGAATGAAGCTAGCCCTGATATATTATTTCCTAGCGCTGAAGCAATGTTGGGGATAGGTAAAGTGAAGTTAGAGAACGGGCAGGGTGTGTCTGCAGAACATGCTCAACCAGTATATGTTCGTGATACTGTTTCTTGGAAAAAACTTCCGGGTAAGTAGAACAAGGTTTTAATGATAGGAAATTCTGGAAGTAAATTATGGCAAACACCTCGAAGATTACCTCAGCCAGCTTTTGGCAAAAATATCAGCTATATTTTCTCCTAATAGCGGCCATTATCATCAGGCAAATTCCTATCGTTTCTATTCCGCTTAATTGGTTGGAAAGTTATTTTCATGAAATTAGTCATGGTATTGCTGCACTAGTTACAGGCGGTGAAATTATGCGTATTCAGTTGTTCGCCAATGGTGCCGGTTTATGTACAACCCGGGGGGGCTTAAGTTTTGTTATTAGCTTCTTTGGTTATGCTGGAGCTACTTTTTGGGGCTGGTTACTTTTTAAATTAGCAAATAGCCATCAACGAACTGCCCAAGTCGTTTCTGGTTTAATGATTGTCCTATTGCTTGCTTCGCTCATCTTTGCAAGAGATCTTCTGACTATCATTATCATCTCAAGTTTAGCGGTCATGTTTGTGTTCACGATAAAAATGCGACGATTATACACTCTACAACTATTGTTGAAGTTCTTTGGTTTGAGTATTTTATTAAATAGTTTATTTAGCCCAACGTATTTATTTGATGGTCGTGACTTAGGTGATGGTGCCGCTCTAGCTTCAATGACAATGGTGCCTGAATTAGTTTGGGTATTGTTATGGTGCGTTTTGGCAGTCGCTGCACTTTATTCGTTAATAAAAGTGAATAAAAAGTCTTATTCTTAACCAAATAACTAAAGGGCTTAACGTAAAGCTGCACTCTTAAAGGTACAAGCCTATGGCAGATAATAACGAAATTGATGAGCTTAGCTACCAAGTTGAAGATTTAAAACTCACTGCGCTAGCTTGTGGTAATGAGACTGATGAACCAGTGCTGTGTTTACATGGTTACTTGGATAATGCTGCGAGCTTTTTACCCTTAATGCAGCAAATAACGCAAGAAAGTGATTTCCTCCCTGGACGACGAATTATTGCGCTAGACTGGCCAGGACACGGTCACTCCGATCATCGTAGCATTGGTGCACACTATCATTTTCTTGATTATGTAAGTGATTTATTCGCACTATTTACACTTAATAACTGGCAAGCAATCGATATTGTTGCTCATTCTATGGGAGCAATGATTGCAAGTGCCTTTGCTGCTGCTTTTCCTGAAAAAGTAAAATCACTGACGCTGATTGATTCATTCGGATTTATTTGTGCGCCAGAAGCGTTAGCAACTGATCAGTTACGTCGCGGTGTGCTAAGTCGAGTAAAATCATCAAACATTACACGATCCTTTACTGAAGAAATGGCGGTAAAAGCGCGTCTACATGTTTCTGATTTAAAGATTGAACATGCGAAATTAATTGTACAGAGATCCTTGGTGGAAGCTGAAATTAAATCGATGAATACTGACGGTATTGATAGCGCTAGTTTGTTATATCGTTGGCGTTCAGACCCACGTTTACGGACGATTTCACCTTATCGGCTAAGTCTAAAGCAAGGGCAGCAATTGTTTAGTGACATTAAATGTCCTTTGCAACTTATCTATGGCGATAAAGGTATGAAGATGGTTACTACAGGTCTAGAACATTTCTCTGCAGGTGTTAAAAATCTAAAAACCATCAAGCTGTCGGGCGGTCATCACGTACATATGGAAAAAGCGAAAGAGTTATCGCCTATACTGAGTCATTTTTTCAGTGAAATTAAAACAAGCGTTTAAATTTGTGGCGCATTGCTAAAAAATTTGATAAAACAGTGGTATTAAAATAAGAGTTGCTGCAAATAGAATAATTATTAAATAAGTAGTGACACAATTACCTGTTGAGGAAGCCATTGTGGAAAAAATTTGGTTAGAAAAAAGTTACCCGAGTGATGTGCCGTTTGAAATAGATGCGGATAAGTACCCATCCATTGTGGCCATGTTCACAAAATACTCCACTCAGTTTAGCGATAAAACTGCTTTCATCAATATGGGCGTGTCAATTTCTTATGCTGAACTTTCAGTTCAAGCAACTGCTTTTGCAGCATACTTACAGCAAGATTTAGGCTTACAACGAGGTGATAAATTCGCCATCATGGTGCCTAACTGCTTACAATACCCAATAGCTTTGTTTGGCGCTTTATTAGCCGGTCTTACCGTTGTAAACGTAAATCCTTTATATACAGCCCGTGAACTTGAGCATCAGTTAAAAGACTCTGATGCCAAAGCAATGTTGATTATAGAAAACTTTGCTCAAACTCTTGAAAAGGTGGTTGATAGAACTGCGGTTAAACATGTCATCATGACATCTTTAGGTGATCGATTAGGCTTAGTTAAGGGCACTGTCGTAAATTGCATGGTCAAATACGTTAAAAAAATGGTCCCTGCGTTTAAACTGCCACACGCAGTACGTTTTAATGCTGCTTTGTCACTAGGCTTAGCACTTAAACTTTCGCCAGTAGAATTATGTGGCGATGATCTCGCCTTTTTGCAATATACCGGTGGCACTACGGGTTTATCTAAAGGTGCAATGTTAACTCATCGAAATATGGTGGCAAACTTACAACAAGCTAAAGCGGCTATTTTTCCTTTGTTAGAAGAAGGCAATGAATTAGTGGTAACGGCGTTACCGCTTTATCATATCTTTGCTTTAACGGCGAATTGTTTAACATTCTTTACCATGGGGGGCACTAATTTATTAATTACCAACCCAAGAGATATGCCTAATTTTGTTAAAGAGTTATCAAAATACCCATTCACTGCTATTACGGGTGTAAACACCTTATTTAATGGCTTATTGAATACCCCTGGCTTTAGTGAGCTTAACTTTAGTACGCTGAAAATGTCGCTTGGCGGTGGCATGGCGGTACAACGACCTGTTGCAGAACGCTGGCAAAAAGTGACCGGTACTAGGTTGTTAGAGGGGTATGGTTTAACTGAATGTGCACCTTTAGTTACGATAAGTCCTTATAACCTTGCCGCTTATGATGGCAGCATAGGACTACCTGCTGCTTCAACTGATGTTAAAATCATGCGTGAAGATGGTAGCGAAGCTGATATTGGTGAGTCAGGTGAAATGTGGGTTAAAGGTCCACAGGTCATGACAGGTTATTACAAGTGCCCAGAAGCAACTGATGAAGTCTTAAAAGATGGCTGGTTTGCGACAGGTGATGTCGCTATGATGAATGATAAAGGTTTCTTTACCATTGTTGACCGTAAAAAAGATATGATTATTGTTTCTGGCTTTAATGTCTATCCCAATGAAATTGAAGAAGTACTAGCGATGCATGATGGTGTATTAGAATCTGCTGCTATTGGAGTACCTCATGAAGTGTCAGGCGAGATTGTCAAAATTTTTGTAGTAAGTAAATCTGATGATTTAGATGAAGAAACGCTAATCAAACATTGCCGTCAAAACCTTACTAATTATAAAGTACCTAAACTGGTTGAATTTAGAAAAGAATTACCTAAAACCAATGTGGGTAAAATTTTAAGAAGAGAGCTACGCTAATCAAGTTATATTATTAACGGCGAGTTTTAACAATTAGAAAATAAAAAGGCAAGCTTCTAAAGCTTGCCTTTTTTATGCCTACCTTATTTGGTGTCCGGTAAGTTTAAATATTGTTACTAAGGTTATTGAGCTTTTAACGTTTGACCATTTACCTCTAAACTATCATCAGACATTAAATAAACATATAAAGGCATAATGTCTTCTGGGCTAGCAATCTCGTCTTTATTTTCTGCAGGGAATGCACACGAGCGCATATTGGTATTTGTAGCGCCAGGGTTTATTGCGTTAGTACGTAGATTTGATCCTTCATACTCATCGGCAATAACTTGCATCATACCTTCAGTGGCAAATTTAGAGATGCTATATTGACCCCAGTAAGCTCTGCCTTGACTACCAACACCTGAAGAGGTAAAAACTAAAGAAGCGTTAGGTGCTAACAATAGTGTTGGTATTAGTGTTTGAGCTAATAAGCATTGTGCGGTTACGTTGACTTTCATCACATCATTAAATATTTGCTCATGCATTTGAGTGAATGGTGTTAGCTCTCCTAAAATTGAGGCATTAAGTAATACCCCATCTAAGTGACCAAACTGACCGGCGATGGTCGAAGACATATCAATATAATTTTGTTTGGTCGCACCTTTCAAATCGAGGGGAATAATAGCTGGCTCTGCTAGCCCCAAAGCAACAATTTCATCATAAACAGCTTCAAGTTTACTAACCGTTTTACCAAGTAAAATAACAGTAGCACCAAGTTGTGCATAGGTTAATGCGGCAGTGCGGCCAATTCCGGCACCAGCACCAGTAACTAGAATGGTTTTGTTGCTTAAACAGGCATCTTTCGTTGAATAATTAAACATCTTAAGGTCTTATCGCTGTGAATGGAAAATTACTTCCTATTCTACGCGTTGGCATTTTCATTGACGAGAGAAAAGTTGGCTAACATAAAAATATTCGACGAAAAAGTAAAAAATTACTAGCACCTTACGACATCTTGGGGTAACTTTAACTGGTCTTACTAGTTATTAAAACATTAGTTTGAATTTTGATTTGAACGATGAAATAAAAATAACTTAAAAAAATACATAATAAAAATTACGGCATTGGGGAATTCAATATGAAAAAGCTAGCTCTCAGTCTTGCGGTTATTAGCGCACTTGGTTTAAGTGCCTGTGATAGCGAAACTATCGAAGATGTACAACAAGAAGTCGCAGAAAATGGTACTGCCGTTAAATCGTTAGCTCGTATTGTTTTTGATCCCGGTGCAGCTACACCGCTTTTATCTATTCCAAATGACTTATTACTTTCAGGAACTAAAGATGGCACGTTAAACTTGCCTGCTGAAAATTTAGTCGATGCAGAAGGTAATAAACTCCCAGTAGATTATTTAAACCCGTCAGCTGCTGTCGGTGCGCTTGATGGTTGGTCAACAGTAAATCCATTTACTATTGAAGTTGCTCTTCCTGAGGGAAGAACATTAAATGGTGATAGTATCTTTAGTCCCGGTGCTGTTCATGTATATGAAGCTATTATGGGGGGAAACCAGAGTGATGCAGAGTGTGCTGCTATTCCTAGAGGACCAGCATGTAAATTAGTGGCGGAGCTAACCTTTGGTGTTGATTTTGTTGCGAAAGCTTCTGGCAATGATATTGCAATCGTACCGTTAAAACCTTTAAAAGCTAAAACAGCTTATGTTATCGCTCTTACCGATGCTATCCAAGATAGTGATGGTATGGCAGTTTCTGGGTCTATTACTTATGACCTCGTTAAACAAGACATAACAGAGAAACCATTAGCTACAGAAAGCCAATTATTATTACAAACGTTGACCAATAGTTTTGAAAATATCGCTGTTGCTGGCGGTCTTTCAAAAGATAATATTATTTATTCTTTTTCGATGACAACCCAATCAATTAGTGATGTATCTCAAACAGTTAAATCATTGATGTTATCAGGTATACCAGGAACTACTCCTGTATTGTCTGCGATTGCACCAACGGGTGCTAATGCCGCAGTGCTTCTTGGTTTAAACTCAGATGATTTAGGGGCAGGCACAGTAGCAAGTTTTGCAGCAGTTTCTAAAAGTACCTTATCTGCACCATATTACTTAGAAACACCTTTTTATGATGGCACAGCAAGTAGTTGTAACCTTCTAGCTGAAGATATCACTACAGGCTGTCCAGATTTATTTAGTCGCTGGGAAGCTATGGGCGATAGCCCTGTAACAGTCGCTGGCGCATTAGCATCAGGAGTGTTATCACAAGAGTCTTTTGCTGAACAAGCTATTGCACAAGGTAAAGATCCTGCTGAGTTATTAGCTAATCCGGCAAAATTGGTTGGTTTAACATTTACTGTAGATGTAGTCGTTGATGAGCAAGGTACTGTAGTTGCTGTACCTGTTGATCAAACGCGTCACTTAACTCAATATAATCCGTTACCTCAAGTTAAATCTTATAAAAGTGGTGCTAGTGCACTTGACGTAATTATCACCACACCAGATGTTGACAGAATTAATGCTATTGCAGCTTTGAAGAAAGGAGGCGCTCTTACTGTAGATGAAACCATGCAAGTTCCAGCTGCTGGTTGGCCGGTAATGATCTTTTCTCATGGCATCACCTCATATAAAGAAACCGTGTTAGCAATTTCAGGGACATTAGCGAACCAAGGTATCGCGACTATCTCTATTGACCATCCTTATCATGGCAGCAGGGGCATTGATTTTGATGCCGACGGCGTTTATGAAATTAGTGCGACCTCATCTCTTAGTAAGACGAACCCTGCTTTTGTAAATGCTGATGTTACTAGCTATATGAACTTAGCTAGTCTTTTAACAGCAAGGGATAATGTCCGTCAAAGTGAAGTTGATTTATTAGCACTGCGTTTAAGTTTGAACAGTGTCGATTTAGCGGGTCAATTAGATGCTACTAAAGTGAGCTTTTTAGGGCATTCTCTAGGTGCTATAACGGGTATTACTTTTACTGCATTAGCTAACTCTGGTGTTGTAAACCCAGCGACAGGTGAGTTGCTACCGATGAACCCATATGGAATTAATAGTGCGTCTTATGCATTCCCTGGTGGTGGTATCCCTGGTGTTTTACTTAATTCAGTTTCATTTGGACCTGTTGTTAAGGCAGGTTTAACATCAAGCCAAAGTTTTATTGATGTAGTTGAAGATACTGCGGGTAAAAAAGTTGAAGACATGAGCGAAGCTGAATATGCAGCTTACGTTGAAGCAATCTATCCTGCATTTGCTAATGAATTTAACTTTGCTGCGCAAACTATTATCGATGCGGCAGATCCCGTCAATTATGCATCATCTGTGAAAGCGACAATGACACCTGTACATGTATTGGAAATTGTTGGTGATGAAGCTGCAGGTGGAAGTAATAAGGCTGATCAGGTTATTGTTAATGCTGTAGCTAGTTTACCATTAGTGGGTACCGAGCCATTAATCAGGGAGCTAGGTTTACAAGGAGCAAGTGATACCGTTGGTGATGGGACTACCGCTGTTAGCGCTGCAGTTCGTTTCTTAAAAGGTCATCATAGTTCTATCCTAAGCCCTGCAGTTTCACCTGGTGCAGCTGAAGATGCTACAGCGAACTTGGAAGTCACTATTGAAATGCAATCGGAAGTGGCTTCATTTGCTAAAACAGGTGGTAAGTTATTATTGATTACAGATAATAAACCTGTCTCTTATACACATCTCCGAGCCC
>OJBR01000593.1_pt1 | contig 14731 bp, 14 predicted proteins | sample 1591161 | NCBI WGS metagenome assembly OJBR01 (sample SAMN05416803, study PRJEB24817) | seawater metagenome | isolation source: Sea water | place: Canada:Atlantic | collected 2013-07
CTTCAAAAGTAACCTTACAAGGTGCTATTAAATATTTAAAGGGCTTTACCAGTGTATCAGCTGAACAACATCCATTCGTTAGTGTTTTTCGTGAGAAAATTGCAAAGGTTGAGTCCCTTACTACAGAACAAAAACGGTCATTAACCAAGCAAGTTATCGCTAATGTAAGCAAAGTAGTATACCCAGCCTATCAATCCCTTGAAAAAGCCAGTGACGCGTTATTGAGCAAAGCGCGCTCTGAATCAGGTATATGGGCACAACCAAATGGTGCTGCTTATTACCAAGATGCTATTAAGCAGCTGGGGGACAGTGAATTAACACCTACTGAAATTCATCAAATTGGTTTAGATGAAGTAGCGCGTATTAGCAGCGCTATGAATGAGATATTACAAGCTCAGGGCTATAAAAATGGCTCTGTAGGCGAACGTATGGTGGCATTAAATGAAGAGCCACGATTTTTATATGAAGACTCAAAAGCAGGACGTGAAGAATTACTCAATGATATTAATGGCTATATCACTGAGATAACAACGAAAATGGCGCCAGTCTTCAAAACTACGCCGAGTTACCAGGTTGAAGTTAAATCTTTCCCTGTAGAGGTGCAAGATGGTGCACCAGGTGGTCAATATACATCACCTGCTGTTGATGGTAGTAAACCTGGTATTTACTGGATTAATTTGAGAGATATGAAAGCTAATCCTAAATTTGGTTTAAAAACGTTAACTTATCATGAGGCAAACCCGGGACATCATTGGCAAATAGCGTTGAACTTAGACCAAGCAGAGCTTCCTTTCCTACGCAGAATAGCTCCATATAACGCATACGCCGAGGGTTGGGCGCTGTACTCAGAACAAGTAGCGTACGAGTTAGGCATGTATGAGAATGATCCTTTTGGAAATCTAGGTCGTTTACAAGCTGAACTCTTCAGAGCTGTACGTTTAGTGGTTGATACCGGGCTACATGATAAACGTTGGACACGAGAGCAAGCTATCAGTTATATGTCGGAGCAAACGGGGACTGCTGAATCCGATGTTGTCGCAGAGATTGAGCGATATATGGCATGGCCAGGTCAAGCACTAGGTTATAAACTTGGAATGTTAAAAATATTAAGTTTAAGAGAGCAAGCCAAAATACGTTTAGGTGATAAATTTGATTTGGCTGAATTTCATGATGTCGTACTGCTAAATGGTGCAGTGCCGATGACTGTATTATCACGTAATGTAAATCATTGGTTAGATAATAAGTTATAAAGTTTATTGTAATAAACATGTCATAAAAGCTAATTTATCAAACCAAGATTTTATGGCTGTAATAAAAAATAAAAGCCGTATTGTTAATTACAATACGGCTTTTGTGTTTTAGTCGACTTGACGACTAGTGAACTTGTGAGTCATTCAGCTCGACTACATTTGTTCGATTATTCTTAAGTAAAACACAGTGGGTTTCACCTAAACGAGCGCAACTATCAAGCTCAGCCATTTCGTCAGCAGCAAATGAAGCGTTTGACAGGATCACAGCAGAGCAATTTCCACGGCACAATACACTCTTTATTTGTTCAATATCTAAATGAGCTGATTTTGAATCTAGTAAATTATTTACTTTATTTTTACCTTTAAAACTAACACACAGCACTTTTGAAATATCAACGCCATGGGTATGAGCTAACTGCTCAATCGAAGACTCTTCTGGGTTGATAAACAGTACCCATTTTTTTTCTTGATTATGTTGCTGGCAAATATTTACATAATGTGACGACAATTCCTGATGGTTTTCGACATTGGCTAGTTTTAAGCAAGCTTGTTCTGCAAGTGGAGTAGTGATGGCATTACTGATTCTTGCATTGATAATTGTATTTGTCGTGAACATAGGATACCTCGTGCTAAGTCGTGTTATATAAATATACTGTATAAATGTACAGTATATTGTATTTGATGGCTATTCAAGCATTATTTGTTGTTTTTTGAACAAATAATGCTTAATCACTTGAAAGGTCAACCCCAGTTAAGAGTAATAATGGGGCGATGCAGTTGTTCTATACACCCAAACGGTATTCAAGCTACTTAGTACGACGTGAGAGTCCTGTGTTTAGAAGTCATAAGGAGATAGGTAGAGTTAGGTCACTCGTTCGAAAAGCATCAATAGATAATGAAGCGATACAAGAGGAAGTGATTTGAAGAGGCAAAGTACTTAGTTGAGACGATTAATTGAATGATATTTTTTATTTAAAAAAAGGATTTTATAAATAGTATTAAATAAGATTTTTGTAAAATACTAACCCTAAATGAGCATTAGAAATATTCATTTAGGGTTAGGAAGAAAATGGGGCTAAAGGTGACGTTGTCTTAAGTCAGCGCTTCGATAATTATTTTTCAGATGAACTTGAGATCAAAGATACAGGTTATTTAAGCTCAAGAGTCGTTAATTGAGCTTCAAATTGTTCTGAACCTCCTTTAACTTGATAGAGTTTGACTAATAAATAATTTAACTCTGGGGCAAACCAAGCGTAGGTGATGCGCTTTTTCTCAACAATTTCACGCTTTAATCGAATCGTTTTGACTAAACCGTAGGGCAGGATCAATTCTTCTTTGCCGTCATATTGATATTGATAATTTTTAATAGACCCCTTTGTGCTGATGACGGGGTATATAAAGCGTTTCTGTTCTGGGTTGTTAATCAAATCTATACGATTTTGTAGATGATAACTCAGTTTATCTAGCAGGCCATCCGTGAAATCAAGCGATATCTTTTTATCCTTTTTCAAATCTGTCGCCGTTTTTCCAGCTAAATCATACTGCCATTGATAGTACTTATCACGACCAGTTCCTTCACGTTTATAGTCATAACTTAAAGGTATCACCTGATTGTCTTTGATATCAATAATGGCTGTTTCATTTCGTGTATCAGAAAAAATTAACCAACTGATATCGGTCTCATAATGGTATTTTACTTTACCATCATCAAGGTAACTTAACTCTCGGATAGCTTCACCTACAGGGTCCGATTTACGTAATAGTGTGTAGGTAGCACGAAATGCAGGAATAGTTTTAGCAAATGAGTTTTGTTGTTGTGCTGCTGGTGACGATGCAATATCAGTAGCAGAAGCCATCAAAGGTAAAGTTAAAAAGAGTAAAGAGAGGAGTTTTCGCATCAAATAGTCCAGAAGCAATGAGTATACTTTTATACTAACAGCTTCTGTCTGGGGTAGAGCAACAATTTGGTAATTATTTGTGGTGCTGTTTGTTGTAATGTCGGTTAGAACATTTGAATGTTCTTCATACAAATAACAGCACTTAAGTTGCAGTAGTTTAGTTTATAATTATCAGTTTCAACAAAACATGTTAGTCTGCTGCGTAGCCTGAAACGGGCAATACATTATCATCTAATACTGCATCGTCACCTTGCATACTTAGTCTTTGTTCAGCGAACCATTTTACAACTAATGGATAGATGCGATGTTCTTGCTCATGTACTCTCGCCGCTAAATCATCACTTGTATCACCTTCAAATACAGGAACTTTAGCCTGAAGAATAACGGGACCACCATCAAGTTCTTCAGTAACAAAGTGTACGCTAACGCCGTGTACATCATCACCAGCATCAATAGCGCGTTGGTGGGTATTTAAACCTTGATATTTAGGCAATAAGGAAGGGTGAATGTTTAATAACTTCCCTTGAAAATGTTGCACAAAGTTTGGTGTAAGAATGCGCATAAAGCCGGCTAATACAATTAAGTCTGCATCAAAAAAATCAATCTTCTTGATCAGTGCTTGGTCGTAATCTTCACGGCTAGCAAAATCTTTGTGAGAAAGAGTTACTGTGTCAATATCTGAATTTTGAGCACGAGTCAGGCCATAGGCATCGGCTTTATTTGAAACGACTCCAACAACTTCTGCGGGATAATTACTGTCAGTGCAGGCATCAATAATGGCTTGTAAATTAGTGCCACCGCCAGAGATTAATACTACTATTTTGCTCGACATATATTTTCCTACTTTACTTAATAAAAGGTTAATAAAGGATTGATAAAATTGTGATAAATAAAAGGGGCTAGTAAATAGCCCCTTTAGTATAACTTTGTATGCTTTATATAATAGCTACTTAAGCAAAAACTACTTGCTCTTCACCGTCAGCTTTATCAGCAATTGCGCCAATATGCCAAGCATTTTCACCGTGTGCAGTTAGTACTTCAATACTTTGTGCTACTTTATCAGCAGGAACAACGATTATCATGCCAACACCACAGTTAAAGGTGCGGTACATTTCATGTTCAGTGATATTACCTTTTTCTTGTAACCAGTTGAATATGTTAGGCCATTCCCAGCTTTCACCTTTAATCACTGCTTGTGCAGTTTCAGGTAATACACGTGGAATATTTTCCCAGAAACCACCACCGGTGATATGAGATAATGCATGAACATCAACATTTTTTAATAACTCAAGCACAGATTTTACATAAATCTTTGTAGGCTCAAGTAAATGGTCAGCAATTTTCTTGCCTTCTAGTAATTCATCAGTGTCAGTATTATTTACTTCTAAAACTTTACGAATTAATGAAAAACCATTTGAGTGAGGTCCAGAAGCACCAAGTGCAATCAGTTGATCGCCAGCAGCAACATTAGTTCCGTCAATTAAGCGTGATTTTTCAGCTACACCAACACAAAAACCAGCAATATCATAATCGCCTTTATGGTACATGCCTGGCATTTCAGCGGTTTCACCACCAACAAGAGCACAACCAGATTGAATACAACCTTCAGCAATACCTTCAACTACTGACGAAGCAACAGCAACATCAAGTTTGTCGGTAGCATAATAATCGAGGAAGAATAATGGTTCAGCACCTTGAACAATAAGGTCATTAACACACATAGCGACTAAATCAATACCAACGGTATCGTGTTTGGCTAAATCTATAGCTAAACGTAATTTAGTACCTACACCGTCGGTACCAGCAACTAGTACAGGCTCTTTATAACCTGTAGGTAATTGACATACCGAACCAAAACCACCTAAACCACCCATAACTTCTGGGCGTGTTGTGCGTTTTACTGCACCTTTAATGTTTTCAACAAGGGCATTACCAGCATCAATATCAACACCAGCATCTTTATAGCTTAACGACTGTTTTTGTTCGCTCACGGGAAACCTCAGAAATTACCGACAGTATTTTAAGGGCCGTATTCTACCAGCGCAAAGGCTCATACTCAAGACGATAAACAGTATCTTCGTCTTGTTTTCTTTTATTGTTGTATTTCCAAAGAGCTGATACTAAACCTTTTAGTATTCACTCCGCTCGAATCAAAAGGCTTAGCGGTAAGGCAAAGAGTGAATGTAGCGGTTATTCCTAATAATGTGTTCGTTATATTTACTGCCAAATTATCCCATAAGCATGTCTTTATTTATTTTATTACATGCAAACAACTTATGACTATTTTACATATTGCTCAAATATAGGGAAGTTATGTGAGCTTTCTATAAATTGCCCATAGTGGTTTATTTAATAATGAAGGATCGAAACAAAACTAATGGGGCATTAGAGCTTGACGCTAAACAGTTGTTGTTTTTCTGTACTACTAATACAGCACTAAGTAGGAAATAAAGTGAATAGAGTGGGTATTATGAATATTTGCGGGTATTAATTGCTGTCAATGTGGTAAGATAACGCATATAAAATCATAGAGTTTTTAAAATTTTTAGTCGATATGTTTAGATTTTCCTTTGTATTAATTATGCTGGTATTTTCGTTAGTTAGCGCTAATTTAGCTGCGCTTGAAGTGAACGATCTTTACCAAGCCAATGTTGTTGTCGACTCACAGGCGCGTGAACAACGTGAACAGGCCATAAAAAAAGCCCTCCAAGGTGTATTTTTAAAAATTGGCGGCAAGAAAAGTGTTTTAACACATGATGTGTTACAAAAAGCCCAAAAAAAAGCCAGTCGCTACGTTAGTCAATATAGATACCAACGCAAAGGTGAAGAACTAAGCCTTGTCGTTAGTTTTGATGAAAATAAGGTAAATCAATTATTTAAAGAAGCTAACCTCGCATTGTGGGGGAGCTTACGTCCACAGGTATTATTGTGGTTGATTGATGAGCAAGGTATAAGCCGTAATATCGTAGCTTCTGATGCAGACAATATAATCCCATCAACTATTAATGATTTTTCAATTGAGCGTGGTTTACCCATTGTTATGCCGTTAATGGACTTAACAGATAATGAACAAGTGTTGTTAAGTGATTTTTGGGGCTATTTCCCTGAACAAATCTTGCAAGCTTCACAGCGCTATTTTGCTGATACAATCGTAGTAATGAGGGTATCTGATTCTACCTTAGTTGTTGATGCCGACAACAATGAAGCAACTCAAACTTCTACTAATACAGCGTGCGGTTTGTTATGCGAAAAAAATGAGCTGGTTACTCCTAAAGTGTTGGATTGGCGTGTGTTCACCCAAGGTGTTATTTATACGCAACAATATGAAGGTGTTGATAAAATTAGTTTGATTGGACAAGGGTTGTCTGATATCACTGAGTTAATATATCAATCATACGCTTTGTCTACGACAGCAGAAAATGACTTTGTTATAGAAGTTAAAAATGTCACCTCGTTAGCAAATGATATGCAGTTGTTTAACTTTTTAAAAGATTTGTCAGCGGTTAAAGCGGTCACATTAATTAGTGCTCAAGGTGATGTTCGCCAATTTAAGTTAGACTTAATTGGTTCAAAAGCATCATTTTTAGCCTCATTAAAGTTAAATAATAAGTTAACACAACACCTTGATAATCTACTCGATGGTTTTTCTCATACGCAAGAATTTGATGTGCAGCAATTCAATAGCCAAGGTCGAGATGGTATAGACCTCAACAGCGAAGCTAATGGTCAAGTAAAGATTACAGTTTTAGGCGAAGCTGATACCAATAAAATAAACAAACCATCAGAAAATATTAAAAACAAAGAAGGTCTCTTAGATAGCAATATCTCAGTGACTACCCCTACGGTAGAGAATGAGGGAAACGTTGATACTGATTCCACCGATGAACTTACTAAGAAAGATGATTTGCAAATAATAACAGAAGCACAACCACCATTAATAATTGTACCTCAAGTGCCAGTTTTTTATTGGGAGCAAGGATGAAGCAAGTGGCTCAATTAACCCTGATGGTGCAACTACCTGATGATGAAACGTTTGATAGTTTTAAAAGTGATATTAATCACGGCATTGTTAGTCAGTTAAAATCCTTTATAGAATCACAACAAGAAACACCACATAGCTTTTACCTCTTCGGCTTAACCAGTGTTGGGAAGTCTCATTTAATGCATGCGAGTAGCACATATGCTGCTCAGATTGGAAAGTCCTCTGTGTGTTTATCTTGCGCAGAGTTGAAACAATTACCAGTAGAAGTATTAGATGGTTTGGAGCAAATAGACTTAATCTGTTTAGATGATATTCATTTGATTGCGGGCGATACCCGCTGGCAACAAGCTATTTTTGACTTATATAATAGAGTGCTTGAGCAGAATAATTATTTATTAATCTCCGGCGATGAAAGTGCTCAACAACTAGGTATAACTTTACCTGATTTAGTCTCAAGACTTAGTTGGGGTTTAACTGAACAGGTTAAGCCTCTTGATGATGAAGAGAAGGTTATTGCCATTCAGTATCGTGCCACGCAGCGTGGTTTGTTTTTATCTGATGAGGTGGTTAAGTTTTTACTTAATCGCTTGAGCAGGGATATGGGCAGCTTAATCAACTCACTGGATGTGCTAGATAAAGCTTCTATACAAGAGCAAAGAAAAATCACCATTCCTTTTATCAAGGAAGTGCTAACGCTTCAATAGCTTTACCTAAATAGCATAGAGCAGTAAGGCAACAAAAAACGCGATTATTTAATCGCGTTTTTTTGTGTCGCAAGAATAATGCTATTAGCACTGAAGTGGTAGAGCATTAATGCGCAGGTAATGGCTTTTGATAATAACGCGTAAAGTTATTTTCTTTTTCAGCATTAACCTTGGTTGTTGAAGCTTCTGGATCACTAGTGAATATAGAGAAGCTGTTACGGTTTTTTACCATGGCTCTACTTTCTAACGCTTCGGGGCTGATGGTTAAATTCTCAAGCCAGTTACTGCCTTCAACCATTTCAATAGGCTTAGCTACCAAAGTCATAGCAGTTTGGCTATCAAACTCAGGTAAAACACGACTAGCGCTAAAAAGTACTCTGTCTCGCAACTTATCATCGCCAATACGGCCACGTTGTCCCCACGTGACGCTATAATCTGCGGCGGAAATACTCTCACCAACGGGTTGATTAGTGATTGCTACATCGCGGATTACATCAAAGCGATTTTGCATCATCAACTCTTCAAATAACATGGCGTAATCTTCACGTAGACTTGAGTAAGCATAAAAATCTGAGGCACCTTCAGGACTAAAAAACACTTCAATGTCTTTTGGTAAGTAATTTTTTTGTGTTTGGGTAGCGGCCTCGCCAGCAAAGCTTACTTGCGCTAATCCGCGCATCTCTTGGCTATTGAGCGGGAAGGTAATAGCAAGTTCATCAGATTCAAAAGTTGTACTGGTGGCGGCATCTAGGACACGCTGACTACCATTATGGACATACCATTCATAACTTGGAAAAAAATCATTAGCGTGAGCCAGCTCATGGTACATTAAAGAGGTTAAGCGAAATAAAGCATCTTCGGCTGTTCTATTGACACGTTCAGATTTGCTATAACTTTCGCTCGCATAAGCATTATCCTTCACGTAACGCCAAGGCATGACGAATTGTAAATCGTTACCAAAATCGGCTCGATAATCAGGCGCTTCATTAATAGTATCGCGCTCTTGTGGGGTTAACCAAAAATTTTCTGCATCTAAATATATCGCTCCCGTCGCTGCCCAGTAAAAAGAAGGGCGTACGTCATAAGAAATAATGATGGCGGTTGTTGCTCTAAGTAAGTTTTTTATATCGTTATTGCTATCATTATTGGTCAGAAAGTCTTTAAACCTGTCGCCCATCCACTGATGTGATACCACAACTCGGTCCATAATATCCTCAATTGAAGGCGCTATAGATGAGTTGTTTACTTCTTTTGCAAGCAAAGGTGTTTGGGCTAATGTGCATGAGCTGGTTAAAGTATTCGAGTACACACAATTAATGAGAACATCAGCATAAGGACTGGTGCTGTTATAAACAAAAACCGAAGCTTTGCGATCAGAAAAATAAGCATTACTACTAATTTCAGTCGCTGGCTCTACTAGAACGGCTACTTGATCGCGATACGTTGTATTACTATCGGAATCTGTAGCTGATGCCTCGAAAGAAATAATTGTATCGAATTCAACCAGGGGAGCATCAAAAAAAAGAGTTAATTCACCATCAGTACTTTCACTAGTTAAGGTAACCCTAGGGCCTTCAACTTGCCGCCATTGCAAGGTACTAGTATTGAATGTGTCGGGAATTTGACTACGAAATGATACCTTGTTACCCGCTAAAGCTTCATGAGAAAGTCGTGTAGTTAACTTATGATAATCACCGCTCACGGTAATACTTTTATTTAAAGTTTGCTCTAATCCATCATTGAGCATAAAACTGACACTGAAAGTGTAATCGCCAGCTAGCGTTGGTGTAAAAGAAACAACTTTACTGCTCTTTGCGAAAAGTAATACGGGCTCACCGGCCGTTTGCTCCCAATTAATTTGACTAACGCTATCAAAAGGAAAGTGAAGAAGAAGATCTACGCTTTGATTTACATTTTGTACTTCATCCAGTTGTATTATGCTAGCCGCTGGATAAGTAGTCGCAGGCTTATTATTACTACTATCACAAGCAGTCAGTACTACGGTGAAAAGTATGGGTAACAAGGTGGTTTTTACAAAATTAAAGCGCATTCACTCCTTCCTTCTTTTATTAAATCCGGTACCTGAGCTATTTACTCTCTTTCTTTTTACGAATGCTTAGGCCTAGCTCTTGCCCGCGAAATTTAGCGTAATAAGTAGCACCAAAAAACATAGCACTTGCAAAAATTAACTCCAACATTGCCCACAATCTGTCTTCCGGCAGTACCCAAAGGGTTGTTAAACTATGCAAAAAGTAGATTAAAACAATAAAGTTTGACCAAGCATAGGTAAATGGGTTTCCTTGTATTAAACCTTTTAATGGAAACAATAACGGCAAGGTAAACATTAACAGTGATGTTGTTGTACTCAAGCTTTCACTTGGACTTAATACGATTAACCATAACGGCATAAATACTAATAAAGAAAAGTAACCAGCTAAGGCTATTTTTTTATAATTACTCGTTGAAAATCTTTGTTTGTTCATTAGTCTACTTATCTACATTAAGGATTGAATGGTAATTTAGTAACTTACTATTTAAAAAATGTTAAAACGTTTTCAGGCGGTCGGCCAATAATAGCTTTACTACCATCAGTTACAATAGGGCGTTCAATAAGTTTCGCCGTATTTGCCATGGCGTTAATGAGATCTTCTTCATTAGCCTCTTTTAAATTATTTTCAGTAAACTCTGTTTCTTTTACACGCATCATTTCGATAGCTGTACAATTAAGCTGTGCTAATAATTGTTTAATCTGGGCGTGATCAATAGGTGTTTTTAAGTACTCAACAATAGTGACTTCTTGATTTGTTTTTTGTGCTTGTTCTTCAAGTAATGCAAGTGTTTGGCGACTTTTAGAACATCTTGAGTTGTGATAAATAGTAAACATGGTTTTCCTTTAATAATTAATGGCTAGTTAAATGGTCATAAAAATGTCAGCAAGCAGACAAACGTTTAAATTGTTATAGACGTTTTAATCTATTCTCTTGTTCTTGTAATTGTAATATTCGGGCCTTTACTCTTTTTTGCATTAAAGGTTGTTCGTCAAGAAAGGCATAACTGGTCTGCAATTCATCAACGGCTTTTGGGTATGCGCCCAGTAATGCATATACTTCTGCTTTATTCATGTGCATTAAACCCGTTTTTTCTTGAGTTCGATACAAGGTTGTTAATATATCATAAGCGATAAAGTTACCGGGATTAACTGATAAAAAGTCCTGTAATATCTGTGCTGCAAGATCATATTCTTTTACGCTGAGTAGGGCGTTTGCATAGTTTAAACTGACTACCTGATTGTTAGGCATGAATAAGTTTAATCGTTCAAGCATCTTTATGGCTTTATCAGCTTGATTATTGGCTATGTAAACATCGGTTAAGGCATCAACATAAAATAAATTATCCTTATCATTATTCTCTAACATTTCTAATAACTGTAAAGCTTCGCTAGTTTGTTTGTTTTCAAAATACGAGAGTGCTAAACCATATTGTGCGGCAGCTTTGATAGCGTAGCGCTTTTTTTCCAACTGTAGTTTATAGAAACTAATATTGGATTTTGCATCCCCTTGGTATCTCGATTTTAATCTTGCTTTGGTTAATTCAAAACCTAAACTCGGTGGTAAAGGTCTTGCTGGATAGTTCAATGCACGCTGGCGAGCATCAGCTATACGTGATTCAGGTAATGGATGGGTAAGCAACATTGCCGGAGGTTTGCTGGCATAGCGGTATTTAGTCGACATTTTGCTAAAAAAGCTGGCTGCACCTTGTGGGTCAAAATTGCTACTCGCTAGTAACGCAATACCTACTCTATCTGCTTCTTTTTCATTACCTCGTGTGTAGTTAATGCTGGCTTGTTGCGATACAGCCATACTTGCGCTCAGTGCGGCAATGCCAACGCTTGGGTTAACCAAGGTAATCAAAACACTAGACAACATAGCCGCCATGCTCAAACCCTGAGTTTGACTTTGTGATTCAAGACGTCGGGCTAGATGACGTTGAGTAACGTGTGATATTTCATGTGCAATAACAGAAGCTAATTCACTTTCCGTGTCTGCTGTTGTTATTAAACCACTATGGATGCCTACATGGCCGCCAAAAAAAGCAAAAGCGTTTAATTCGTTATTATTGATTAGGAAAAACTCAAAGGCATAATTCACACCCTGTGCATTTTTCACTAAGGTATTGCCTAGATGATTAATATATTCAATGAGTACAGGATCTTGAATTAGTGGTTGTGAACCGCGTAATTGACGCATCATTGCTTTACCGATTTGTAACTCTTTATCGGTTGATAATACGCTGTAGCCTGAAATGCCTATATCGGGTAATTTATTTTTGTTGTTTTGATTATCAATGGCACTAGCGTTAAAACTAGTGGCCGCTGCAATGCCTAATGTAAATAACAAGGCAGTCAACATGGGTTTTAGGTTAAGCAATATTACATCCTAGGGTCATAATGGAAATATTCGAGAGTGACAAAGATCACTTAGGTGTTTTGGGTAAGGATATTACCATTTCTTTTGGCTATTTCTTGGTAAAACTCCGCTATACTATAGCCTTTGACCACAATAATCTGAAAAGATTCGCTTAAAGTTGTGATTAATTCTTTAACTTTGTAATGCGCATATTTTAGCAGCGCTTTATCTGCTTCATCGCCACTTTGAAAACAGTAAATAGCAAATGCAACTAAGCTATTAAGGCGAAATAGCATCTGTGTCTTCTCAGGTACCCAATGATTAAACGGACAATTGCCTTTATCAATCATACTATGGGAAACGATTTCTCCATCCATTGCAGGGTAACAGTGTAACTCGTAGCCCATGTCATTAAATTCATGGCGTAAGACAATTTGTGGTTTGTTTGTTACTTGAATGCCACCGTCGCTTTGTTTACTTGAACCTAGCAAAGCTAAATTCCACGAGCTCTTATTTAAAATTTGCTTATACGCACTATCGAAGCCATGAGTAAGTATGCCATCGACCTCACCTAGTGAAGAAGAAAATATTTGATAAATAGAGGATACATCTCCCCAATTAATTTGCTTTTTATAGGCATTAATTTCTTTTAAGCTAGCGCTGGGACTCAATGAACTCATTTAATTAATATTCCTAGTAAGTAGGTTTTCATGGGACTCATCTTTAGTACCGAAAGTTGAAAGTGCAACGCTCGTATTGAGTATGCAATATTAAGTCAAAGCGTCGAGCTATCATAATAGTATTTTAGGAGGATATACTCAGGGTAATTGCTTCCGAACTTTACTATTAAGCAGCATTTATGTGGTAAATCACATCAGTGATTGACTAATGTGGCTCAAGCACTTTTAGCATGGCTTTACATGTAATTTCAATTCCCACTGAAATCCCACACTTTGAATGGTAACGGCTATAGAGGTACGTTATGATAACTTTAATTTATACAATGGATTAATTGTCGCAAATTAGTGAATTAAACTAAAGCGCTGTTTTAAGTTTTCTATGATTTATAAATATGATGGTAGAGGAGAGAAATGTCCTGTGCCTTTAGTTAAAATGCGTTTATTACTAAAAAAAATGCAAGATGGTGATCAATGTATTATCACCATTGATGATATTGGCTCTATTAATGATATTCCTAAATTGTTAGACAAGCAGGGATATTCCTATCAAAAACAGACCAATGTTAGTGGTTTTGTTGAGATAAGTATTAATCGACAAAGTCATACAAGAAAAAATTAAAAAATGGGTAGTTATGTTTAAGTTATTTAGTGATTGGTATACACGTAAATTTTCAGATCCGCATGCGGTCACGTTAGTCGTTCTTTTAGTCTGTATCGCATTGTTTATTGCTTTATTTAGCAATTTATTGATGCCAGTATTTGTTGCAATAGCCTTAGCTTTTTTATTGGATCTTCCAGTTAATAAACTAACGCAAGGCTCAATGTCACGATCTAGTGCGACAGTAGTAGTTGTTACTACCTTTCTGGGTTTTTCATTATTAGCGGTATTAGGGTTAATGCCTATTATTTGGAAGCAAAGCAGTAATTTATTGCAAGAAGTTCCTCATATGATCAGCCAAGGGCAAGGTTACTTATTAACCTTGCCCGAGAAGTATCCTGATTTTATTCACGTCTCTCAAATTGAAAGCTTTATTGTCATGGTCAATGATAATTTACTCGAATGGGGGCAGGTAGCGCTTAAAGCGTCATTAAATTCCATTTCTGATATTGTCGCCTTAATGGTTTATTTGATTCTTGTGCCATTAATGGTGTTTTTCTTTTTGAAAGATAAAACAGAGTTAATGAGTAGTATTGCCCATTTTTTACCTAAAGAACGACGAATGGCAATTAAGGTAAGCCAAGAAATGAACCAACAAATTTTGAATTATATTCGCGGTAAAGTTATAGAAATAATTATTGTTGGCGCATCCACCACCATTGCTTTTATTTTTCTTGATTTGCAATATGCTTTGTTATTGGGCGTATTAGTTGGTTTGTCTGTGCTTGTCCCTTATGTTGGCGCGACCGTTGTTACTTTACCTGTACTTCTAGTCGCTCTTTTTCAGTTCGGTTTAAGTAGTGAGTTTGGCTACGTCATGCTTGCTTATGGTTTAATACAAGCAATTGATGGTAATGTTATTGTGCCTTTATTGTTTTCTGAAGCCGTTAATTTACATCCTGTAGTCATTATTATTGCCGTAATATTTTTTGGCGGTTTGTGGGGCTTTTGGGGAATATTTTTTGCTATTCCTTTAGCAACATTAGTGAAAGCTGTTATTAACGCCTGGCCATCAATCCCCGGACCTGACGTTATAAGCGAAAGCCAAAAGTAGTAAGGGTAACCCTTATTGTTTTAAATAGTTGTATGGACGTTGGCTAGGTACTGTCTCTTATACACATCTCCGAGCCCACGAGACCGTACTAGATCTCGT
>OJBR01000597.1_pt1 | contig 14705 bp, 11 predicted proteins | sample 1591161 | NCBI WGS metagenome assembly OJBR01 (sample SAMN05416803, study PRJEB24817) | seawater metagenome | isolation source: Sea water | place: Canada:Atlantic | collected 2013-07
TCTTCGTCGGCAGCGTCAGATGTGTATAAGAGACAGGGCTCTACCTTGTATAAATACCCAACAAATCGCTGCAAAAACAATCTCGAAAGATCAACAGACCCTAATAACGATTCCTAACTACTAATACTTAACTAATTGGTGTAACTTATAAAACTAGCGCTAAGAAAAATTAGCGATATGCTAATGAGACAATAAAGTCCAACAGTTAAATTAAGATAAGGAACGCTATGACTGATGTTTGGTTGGCAAGACGACTTACTAAAGTGACTCTTAGACAGCAAGATCACCGAGACCCTTTTCAGCGGGATCGTGCTCGAATTTTGCACTCGGCATCTTTTCGTCGCTTACAATCGAAAACTCAAGTGATGGGTAGCGGACAAAGTGACTTCTACCGAACTCGATTAACCCATTCATTAGAAGCTGCGCAGATAGGATCAGGTATAACATCACAACTTCGCTGCAAACATCCAGAGCTATGTAATGAATTGTTCCCAAACAGTGATAGTTTAATTGAGACTATTTGCTTAGCCCATGATATTGGGCACCCGCCTTTTGGCCATGGCGGTGAAGTAGCACTTAACTATATGATGCGAGAGCATGGCGGCTTTGAAGGTAACGGCCAAACGCTCCGCATAGTGGCGCGCTTAGAAACATTTAGTGAACACTTTGGTATGAACTTGACCAGAAGAACACTACTTGGCTTGATGAAGTACCCACAATTAATAACGACGCTTAACCAAGAGAATAAACCAACGGGTATTGATAACTTTCGACAATTAAAAGCTGGAGAATGGCACCCAGCCAAAGGTTTATATGCTGACGATCTAGATATTATTGACTGGATACTTGCGCCATTATCACAGGCCGACAGGACCTTGTTTCAAAGTATTTGTTGCCAAAAAACAAACGGTCTACAATCAAGCTCACATGACAAAAGTAAACACCATAAAACTCGTTTCAAATCCCTAGATTGCTCGATTATGGAGCTAGCCGATGATATAGCCTATGGCATACATGATTTAGAGGACGCCATCGTAACCAAAGTAGTTAACCGTAATGATTTTGAGCGAGAAGTCATCAAAAAATTACGGAAAATAGATGATGTATGGTTACAAGAATACAGTAAGACTTTAACGGATAAACTCTTTAGTGATCACCATCACTTGCAAAAAGATGCTATTGGCGGTTTAGTAAACTATTTAATTACTGCCATTACATTAACCGATTTAAACAAACAAGATGATATCAATTTTGCTGAGCCAATATTACGCTACAACGCCACGTTATCGATAGCTACAGCACAAGTACTGCAAATATTTAAAGACTTCGTCTATCACTACGTCATTAAATTAACCAGCCTTCAGCGCTTAGAGTATCGAGGCCAACAAATAGTAATGGAGCTTTTTGAAGCCTTATCATCTGACCCTATTCGTTTACTGCCTAGTAATAGTGCTAAACGCTGGCAACAAGCAATAGATAACAACACAAACCCGCAACGAATAATAGCCGACTATATTGCAGGCATGACCGATGATTACGCTACACGGCTTTATCAATCTCTATTTAATGCAGGTGCCGAGAATAATTATCAGCTAAATTAATTTTTATTTCTGCAAGCGTATAATAAACAATAAAATGAGGTGTCTTGATCATCAACACCGCAAGTGCCCTAAACCTAAATATTCCAGTAGCTTGGGTGCATAACAATATTCAGAGCGGAATAATAACGAATATTATTGCAACATCTCTTTAGGCAATTCCCAACTTGTCTTCATTACCTGTCCTTTCCAGTCTTCAATAGTAAGCCAAACTTTATCTTCAGAGCTTAATGTTTGGGGGCTAATCGCATGAACTTCTTGCCCATGTTTACTACCATGTAGTATTCCTTCATCACCTCTTTGTAATGAGGTTAAAGGTAGTGAACTCTTACCTATATTTAAATAAGCTTGGCGAATATGGTCAATATTACCTTGGCTAAAAGTTAGCATAAAATCCTTAGTGTAACTGCCATGATGAAGATAAGGTGGCTCGAGATTATAAGGTAAAGGGGTCACCTGAAATTCACCCACGGCTTTAGTTGTCCATGCGTCAGGGAATACAGGAAATAATGATTGATAAAGAAAATAAAAAGGCAAAATGATAATCAAGCCATTTAGTTTATATTTCAGGTTATTCCATATATTACTTTTAATCCTAGCCATTATTTTACTTCCTGCTGAATTAATATCGATTGTTTTAGATGCTCATTATCCATTTCGATAGAGTTAGTTATTCCTTGAACACTTCTGCTGGCTTTAACGGTACGACTCCCCCACATTAAGAAGCCCGTAATTGACATGCCAGTTAAAATCATACCAAAAATAAACCAAAGAACTTTAGTCCAAATACCGCCAATGGTTCCGTAATGCAAAGGGTCGGCAATGTGAGAAAGCGTTTGTAATACTGTCATTTTCTCAGGAGATCTTTCACCTTCAATGTCCCCTGTCCATGGGTTCACGATGACACCATAAGAGTACTGGTCATAAAAAATAAAATCGCCATTGCCGTATAATTTGTATGTATCACGATTATGTTCCGGTAACATAGTGTACGTAGGTACAAAATCTGGGAATTTTTTTTCTGCTATCTCCAATGCATGATTTATTGTGATGGGGACTGCCGGAACCTCTTCAATATTTAAAGGCAGGTGCTCTACGGTTGCTATGGGAGAATGTGGTTCAATATCATAATCGACATGCCATAAGACAGCCTGCACTAAATACCAAAGTCCTGTGATGCTCATTACTAGTAAAAACCAGATAGACCACACTCCAGATAAGCGATGTAAATCGGCTAAAAGTGTTTTTTTACCTTGGGTTAAACGAAGTTTTGGTTGAGTAAAAGCACGCCAAAAATTTTTATAAATAATCAGACCTGTGATCAATGCGCCTAACATTACAATGGCCATGATACAGACGAGGTAATAGCCAATACTGTAATTACTTTGCCATGGAAGTAACAACCAGCCATGTAATGAACGCATAAAACCACTAAAAGTAATGCCTTGATTCACGGCCTGTATATCCCCCGTATATTGATTGATATAAGCAAAGGCTTGCGGTTTATCTTTGTCGATAAACACAACCGCATTAACAAGATAATCTTCAAAGGTCATAACAGTGGTTATTTTAGCAGTAGGATATGCTTCTTGAACGATTGAAATCAACTCTGAAGTTTTTTTTACTTGGAGGTTTTCTGGGTTAGTAGCTCGAGAATCAGGATTAGTTAGCCAGGTCAATTCATGGCTGATGACTGAAATAGTTCCAGTAAGACAAACGAAGCAAAATATAATCCAAATAGGTAATGAGAACCAGCCGTGAAGTTGAAACCAGAAACGATTACTCAATTTTGCCATGATTTTTCCGAATGTACTTTGCATAAAAATTGCTGTACACAGTAATGCATATGATAACGATTATCAATCAATTAATATAGCACTCTAACGAGATGCACTCTCCTACTGCATCAAAGGACTGTTCAGCCTCATGAACTTCATTTTAAAATTATTTGTTATTTTCTCTGCCAACCACACACACAAATAGGAATGATTAGCATTTGCCTTATTATTTGTGAAATGTATAATGTCGAAAATTTACAAAACATAATAAAATATTACTAAGGGTTAACATGAAATTTAAACATACTTTTGCATTGTCCTCATTGATTTTGGCAATGGGATTCCCCGCCTATGCACAAGAAAAACAGACCGAATTAAGTATTGAACATGATGATGAAAGTGTTGAAAAAATACTTATTGTCGGAATGCGAAAAGATCGAGTTAGCCAAGGTGCTACTGGTTTGACTATGGAACTTAATGAAACGCCACAATCAATAAGTGTAATCAGTTCAGAACAGCTTGAAAATTTCGCAGCATACAGCATCGATGATGCATTGCAGTTGGCGACAGGTATTACCGTAGAACAAGGTGAAACTAACCGTACTAGATATACATCACGTGGTTTCGATATTAAAAGTACACAAATTGATGGTATAGGACTGCCTAATGGCTGGGGTCTTGTCACTGGCGCTATGGAAAGCTACGGCTATGAAGAGATTGAAGTTATTCGTGGTGCTAATGGGCAATTAACAGGTGTAGGTAATGCTGCAGGTACTATTAACTATGTTCGCAAACGTCCGACTAATGAAAATGAAGGCGAAGTTAGTTTAATTTTAGGCTCAGACGATCTTAAACGATTACAAGCTGATTATTCATTTTTAATGACTGACAGTGGCAGTTGGGCAGCACGTGTTGTTGCCGTTGCAGAAGACTCAGGATCATACCTTGATGGCTTAGAGGATGAGCGTACCTATATCTCAGCTGTGGTTGATGGACAACTAACAGACAATTCTACTCTAACCTTTGGCGCATCATACCAAGATGCCAATAGTGATGGCGTTATGTGGGGTGGCTTACCATTAGCTTATGCTGATGGTACTCAGGCAGATTTTGATGTTAGCACCAGTCCAACTCAGGATTGGACTATGTGGGACACTCTCAATATCAACGCTTTTATCGAATATGCTTATACGTTCGATAATGATTGGGAAGTTAAAGCGACTTATAATCGACAAGATTCTGAAGATCAAAGTAAATTATTTTATGTTTATGATGCTTTTGGTATCTTTGATAGTGGAACTAACCTCGGTTTAGCAAGCCAACCAGGCAGATATGACTCTGAGTTTCGCGCTGATTTATTCGACCTAACAGCAAAAGGCGAATACAGTTTATTTGGTCAAACCCATGAGTTAATGTTTGGTGCAAGCACCTCTGAGAGCACAGATGTTTCCTTCACCAATGGTTATGATCAAGCAACGACTCCTGCTTATGGTTTAACTCCTGCTTTCCCATTTGCTTCAGATGCTATCCCAGAGCCAGTATGGGGTGAACAAAGTACCTATGCCGATTTAGATGTAACCCTTACTCGACTGTTTGGCTCAACAAAATTAAACATGACCAGTGATTTATTTGTCATAGCCGGCTTTAATGCCGTTGAGTATAGCCGAAAGGGTTATAATTCTGGCGGTAATGTTGATAATGAAGAGAGTGAAATTAGCCCTTACTTAGCCGCAACATACTCCATTACCGATGATATTAATGCTTATGTGAGTTATTCAGATATCTATCAACCACAAGAGCAGTATGATTACGATGGCCACTTCTTAGACCCAAGTAAAGGCGTAAACTACGAAGTAGGGGTAAAAACCCAATGGTTTGATGATAATTTACTTGCTTCTTTTGCCATATTTCGTGCAGAACAAGACAATATAGCCATTTTTGCCGGTATCAATGACTTAGGCAAATATTATTATAAAGGCACAACAATGGAGTCAAGTGGCTTCGAATTGGAAGTTGCGGGCCATCTCACTGATAATCTCAATGTTACTTTTGCTTACACGAACTTAGATATTGAAGATGATTTGGGCGAAAATACCAGTTCATGGGAGCCAAAGAACCTTGTTAAATTCTCAATAGATTATACCTTGCCACAATTTCCTGATTTAACAATGGGTTTAGGCGGTAAATGGCAATCAAAAACCGAGAATGCTGCTGCAACAGTGAAACAAGACTCATACGTACTCGTTAATGCTTTTGCTCGTTGGTATGTGTCAGATAATCTTGCGATACAAGCAAATATTAATAATATTACCGATGAAAAATATATCACTAGCTTAAAGAATATTGGTTTTTACGGCGCGCCAGTTAATGGCAGTGTTAACGTAACATACCGTTTCTAAATCTAATGAGTAGACTTTGCACATTAATTATAATTTGATGTGTTTCTATTTTTTATTTACGTTATTTAAAGTATTATCATGTATTAGTTAGCTAACTATATATAAAATCGTTAGCTTTAATACATGGTAATAATCACAAAATGACACGTTTATTTCACAGTACAGTGTCAATATAAATTAACTTAGCGTATGCTTTTTTATGTTTACTTTTTTATACATATTTTGATAATAATCAGATAAATAAATTATTACTCCCTCTTCAATACACTTTAATAGAATTAAATATGCTCGATATCTACGCAGGGAAGAACGCTTTAAAAATTATCCAAGAGCAAGGGTTTAAGCAAGAGCTATTTACCAATTTTCTTGGTGCGAGTGGCGGACCAAAATGGTTTATCTTATTTGGTTTAGATAAATACCTTTTCAGTGATTTCTTCAAAAATAGAACCACAGAGCTTAACTTAATCGGTTCAAGTGCTGGTGCTTTTCGTGCCGCAGCATTGACACAAAAAGATCCAATTAAAGCGATTGAACGCTTAGCTTATACCTATGCGAATACAGTTTACTCAACCAAGCCAACCCCACAAGAAATATCTAATCAAGCAGTCAATATTGTTGACCAGTTATTCGCTAAAAATGGCGCCGATGAAATTATCAACAATGAAATATTTAAGGCTCACTTTCTAGTTGCTAAATGTAATGGCTTAACATCTTTTGATAATAAGATTATGCAAGGCGCCGGTTTACTCAATAGTATGTTGCTCAACAAAGTAGATAGAAAGCTACTTAGCAAGCAATATGAACGCTATATCTTTCAACATCCGAGTAGCACTCTGACCATAAACGACCCTTATAATTTCAGCAACGTTTATGAGAGTCTAGCCCCTGACAATATTAAAAGTGCCCTACTCGCTTCAGGCTCGATTCCTATGGTAATGTCAGGTATCAAGAATATAATCGGATCAAAAAATGGCACCTACAGAGATGGCGGTATAATCGATTATCATTTTGACTTTTCGTTAAGCAATAATAAAGCAGATAAATATAGAGCCAGTGAACAAAATTTAAAAGTAGACAGTAGTAAAGTAGAATACGCTTTAACACTTTATCCGCACTTTAGTGCCGAGCCAAAAGCCGGCTGGTTTGATAAAAGCTCAAACAGAAGAGTATTAGCCAGTAGTTATGAAAATACCGTTTTATTAGCGCCCTCACAAAGTTTTATACAATCACTACCCTATGGAAAAATTCCGGACAGAACAGATTTTACCAAGCTTGATGCACCAACACGGATCAAATATTGGCTTGAAGTGTTAGAGCAAACAGATAAGTTAGCGCAATGTTTTAATGAATTTGTAGTAAAACAAAATATAGCTAAGATGAAGGCATTTCAGCCTTAATCTTCAACGTTTTCATTTCAAATTATAATACGTTAGTCCCTGTCTAGTAGACTGGGTATTCATATGTATACCCTAAGATTACCCACTGATTTGCGTTACGCTGAAGAAGTAACCGTTGAGCGAGCTAAAAACTTAGCAACTAGACTCTGACTTGAAGCAGAAAGTGAATCATCTTTAACACCATCCATAGCAGATAATATCCGAGTTCCTAACTGTTTCCCTAATTCAACTCCCCATTGATCAAAAGAATTAACTTGCCATAAAACGCCCTGAACAAATATTTTGTGTTCATATAAGGCAAGCAGAGCTCCCATAGTTTCAGGGGTTAATAACTCCATAACTAGCGTATTACTTGGGGTATTCCCCTTCATCGTTTTATGAGGAGCAAGACGTGATATTTCTTTCAAAGTGTAGCCAGATTCCAAAAGCTCAGCTTTAACTTGTGCTAATGTTTTTCCTTGCATCAAGGCTTCACTTTGGGCAAAACAATTGGCCACAAGTACTTTATGATTTTCGATATATTGGCTTCGACCTTTTATGGCAACAATAAAATCTGTTGGAATGATGTCATCACTTTGATGCATTAACTGCATAAAAGCATGCTGGCCATTAGTACCTTCTTGCCCAAAGACAACTGGCGCCGTTAACCATGAGAGTTTATCGCCAGATTTGGAAACGGACTTACCATTACTTTCCATGTCTGTTTGCTGTAAATAGCCTGGTAAAGCTCTTAACGAATGTGCATAAGGTAAAATAGCTAATGTCGGGTATTCAAGTGCATTCCGATTCCATATACCAAGCATTGCCATAATGACTGGCATATTTTGTTTAAAATCTGTCGTTTTAAAGTGCATATCCATCTCGTATGCACCTTGTTTTAACTTGTTAAAATTATCATTACCAATAGCAAGAGCAAGTGGAAGCCCTACCGCAGACCAAATAGAGAAACGTCCTCCAACCCAATCCCACATAGGTAATATATGCTTGTCATTAATACCAAAACTTTTTACTGCTTCAATATTACTACTTACGGCAAACCACTGTTTTTCAATAATTTGAGATAGATTATTTAACTTTGAGTTTTCTACTGATTCACTAGATAACATCCACTGCTTGACAGCCTTTGCATTTAGCATGGTTTCTTGCGTGGTAAATGTTTTAGATATGACGACAACGAGCGTTGTTTCTGAGTTTAGCTTCTTTAGCTTTTCTTCAAGTGCCCCACCATCAACATTCGCTATAACATGAACAGATAAAGCTAAGTCACGGTAATGCTCTAACGCTGACAAACTTACTTTCACGCCATAATATGAGCCACCAATTCCTATCGCTAATACATCAGTAAAACGTTGCCCTGTATAGCCCGTTAAAACACCTTTTTGCACATCTTCAACTATCTCCGCCACTTGCTGTTCGGCTGCTTCAACCTCAACAGCAAGTGTTTCCCCTAAAATCTGTTGCTTCACGCTTTGAGGAGCTCTTAATACAGTATGCAATACAGATCGTCCCTCTGTACTATTAATTTTATCGCCGTCAAATTGTTTGGTTATACTTTCTGATAAACCAACCTCTTGAGCTATATCAATTAATTGTGCTAACTCAATTTCAGTAATATTTTGCTTAGAATAATCTAGATATAAGTGCGATGTTGACAAGGAAAAATCATTGATACGTTCTTTTTTATCGAACAACGAAACAATAGAACGTGTTTTAGCAGTTTTGGCTAGTGAGGTTAACTTCTGAATATTCATAAATTATTAGTTTTGTTGTGCGGCCTAGCTCAAGGAAATGAAAGAAAGCTCTGCTATTATTTTGTTAAAATACACTGACATTGTATATATATCAGCTAATTATATTCAGCTAATAAAAAGTGTCAGTAAATTAATTTAGTTGTTTATGGGGAATATTACAAATTGCGATAAAGAAGAATCTGATCTTGAATCGATTCTATCTATTATCACTTAGTATTTTACATTTCCTGTAAACGAAGCTTTCTTATATTCTGCTATAAAATATCGTTAAAGTTTTTTCCCCCAAAAAAAAAGAAGTTAACTCTGCTAACGCCACTCCCAGAATTTCTGTTCGAAAACACAATGACTCTATTAGGCAACGTCATTCCCGAAGTATCTAATCGGGAATCCATTGGCTTATATCTTCACTTAAATATTTTATTTTCTGTGAGCGAAGCCTCTGTGATGATATATCTTTACCTACTTTCTACAGAGTTCAAATCAATATAAAACCGGTCTCCTAAACAAGTTTTTTAGTCTTTAATTATTTCTTGTAAATAAGTTTTAAAATCATCAGCCATTTCAGTATGTCGTAGTCCATACTCAACATTTGCTTTCATATAACCAAGTTTAGAGCCACAATCATGTGACTTACCTGTCATATGAAAGGCCTCAACAGTTTCTATTTTCATCAAACTAGCAATAGCGTCAGTAAGCTGAATTTCATCACCTGCGCCAGGAGGAGTAAACTCTAACATATCCCAAATTTTTTCAGACAACACATAACGCCCAACTACAGCTAAATTTGAAGGTGCTTCATCAATTGGTGGTTTCTCAACAACAGCAGTCATTGCTTTTGATTCGCCAGCAGCGAGCTCATAACCTTTACAATCGGCCACACCATAATTACTAACCATATTCATAGGAACAGGTTCAACCATAATTTGACTGTGTCCGACTTCATAATACCGTGTAAGCATCGCCGCTAAGTTCTCAGTTTTTAAATCGCTACTTGCATCATCTAAAATCACGTCAGGTAAAACGACCACAAATGGTGATTCACCAATAATTGGGCGCGCTTTTAAAACAGCATGACCTAATCCCTTAGCTTCACCCTGGCGTACATGCATGATAGTGACACCTTTAGGGCAAATAGCTTGAATCTCATCAAGGATTTGACGTTTGACACGCTTTTCAAGCGTCGTTTCAAGCTCAAATGATTTATCAAAGTGATTTTCAATTGCATTTTTTGAAGAGTGCGTAACTAAGACTATTTCTTTAATACCTGCAGCCACACATTCATCTACTATGTATTGGATCATAGGCTTATCGACGATAGGTAACATTTCTTTTGGAATTGCTTTAGTTGCAGGTAGCATACGTGTGCCTAAGCCTGCTACAGGGATGACCGCTTTAGTTATTTTATTATTAAACATATTCAACCTAAGGTTATTAATATTCTGATTTTTCTTTTGCTTGCCAAACTAAGTCACAAATACCATCTTTGGGGACAAACCCAGTAGGAGCTTCTAAGAGTAATCTACGAATAGTTTCATGTGAAAAGTTATGACATGCATCATCAAGTCGAATAAGTAGGTTTTCTAGAGTTTCCCATGTCAACATGGATTCATGAGCTGACATAATTCGTCGATGATCAGTTTGTGTTACGTCATCACCGATCAATAACTCTTCAAACAATTTTTCTCCTGGTCTCAAACCAGTATATTCAATTTCAATATCACCATCAGGATTAAGCTTATCCTTAACATTCATTCCACTTAAATGAATCATCTTAACTGCGAGGTCGGATATCTTAACCGGATCACCCATATCTAATACGAATACATCACCACCTGTCCCCATAGCCCCTGCCTGAATAACTAACTGAGCCGCTTCCGGTATTGTCATAAAATAACGAATAATCTCAGGGTGAGTTACGGTGATAGGACCACCACACTTTATTTGATCTCTGAATAAAGGGACGACTGAGCCAGAAGATCCTAGGACATTACCAAAACGTACCATACAATAACGTGTATTAGATTCCTTATGCGCTAACGCCTGTAAAATCAATTCTGCCATACGTTTGGTTGTACCCATAACATTCGTTGGCCGTACAGCTTTATCCGTTGAAATGAGTACAAACGTTTCAACTTTAGCTTCCATTGCTGCTTCAGCTGCATAAAGAGTACCAAATACATTATTTCGTACTCCCTCAACAACATTATGCTCAACGACTGGAACATGTTTATATGCAGCAGCGTGATAGACAGTTTGCACATTGAAGGTGCGCATGACAGTCATCATTCTATTTTTTCTCTGAACAGAACCTAACAAAGGTACTACCTGGCAGTTATAACCTAATTCATCAGCTTGCTTTTGTAGCTCTCCATTAATTTGGTATAAAGCAAATTCTGATAATTCAAATAAAATTAATTTTGTTGGCTTTTGTTTTAAGATTTGCCTACAAAGTTCTGAACCGATAGAGCCACCGGCACCAGTAACCATAACAACTTTTTCGTGGATATTAGCCTTTAATAGCGACTGATCAGGTTTAACTGGGTCACGTCCAAGTAGGTCCTCAATAGAAACTTCACGCAGCTCATCAATTTTAGCCTTACCACTAACCAAGTCAGCAGAGCCTGGTATAGAAAGTATTTCAACAGGCAGTGCTTCAATTTTACTTAAAATTCGAGCAATACGCTTTTTATTCTCTCTTGGCATTGCGAGTAAAAGGCGAGAAATAGAGAAATCTTCAATCAAGCGGGAGAGATCATTACGTCTATAGACAGTAATCCCTTGAATAATACGTTTATGAATCCTAACGTCATCATCAATAAAAGCAACCGGATAGTATTCGTCTCCATGTAACAAAGACTGTGCAAGTTGTCTTCCCGCAGAGCCAGCACCGTAGATTATCACTTTTTCTTTATGTTTATTTTTTATTGGTGAAGATGCAATTATTGTTCGCATAAAAAAGCGGCTACCGCCGACTAATACTAATAAAAAAGCTGAAAATATTATAGGAACAGTGCGAGGTAAATCTATATTTAAAAAGAAAGATAAGAAAATTAAAGCCACTGTAGTAAAACATACTGATAACGCAATACTTATAGCCGCTTTACTATTTATATATCGAAGAACTGCCTTATATAACCCAAGTTTAACGTTAGCAATTAAGGCAATAGGAATTAAACATGCAAGAAGTAACCATGAGGAGGAATGTGAAAAAATAGCAAATGTATCTAAACGAACAAGCATTGCAGCCCAAAAAGCAACGCTAACAAAAATAAGATCGAAGAAAAGCGAAATAACGCGTTTAGCAGGTCTTGATGCTTTAAATAAAAAATTCATATAAAAGTCTTGCTTACTTTCTGATGAAATATCTAATAATTCTTTTAATTATTAGATATAAGTATCAGGTATTATACACAAGCATATCTATTTATGACATTTTAAAAATTATTTTTTTAAATGTCATAAATCAGTTTAACCTATACGATCACCAGACCCACTTCCAGTAGCAGTTTGAATGATATATTTGAAATAACATTTAAGTGTTAGTGTTCTAATCATTTTTTGATCAGTTTCAGCCAGCAACTTAGGGGTAGACATATCTATAGTATTTACTTGAGCTAGCCCTGTGATACCAGGTAATACTGTATAAACACTACGTCTATCACGCTCCATAATCAACTCTTCTTGATTGAACAAATTTGGGCGAGGACCAACAAAACTCATTTCTCCTTTCAATACATTAATCAATTGTGGAAGTTCATCAATTTTTGTTTTACGTAAAAAACCACCTAATTTAGTAATAGATGCGGTACTAGCAAGATGACTAGCAACTGATTTTGTATCAACCGACATTGTTCGAAATTTAATAAGGTTAAAAGGCTTTTTATTTTTGCCTACACGCTGCTGAATAAAGACAGGGGAGCCAGTATCAAAATAACCAATGATATAAACACCAATTAAAATGGGAAAGGTAACAATTAGACCAAAAAAGGCCATTAAAAAATCGAGGATACGTATTAAAATATTGTTCATAGTTTGTTCTACATAGTTAAGGTATTAATAAATATTAAAATTTATACGTCAGCTAAGACAATAACTCACTAGTACCAATGGATGGTATTAGTTGCACTAATACGTCTTCAAATACTGAAAATGTTGGTTACAATTTAAAAAAGTCTGCCCGTAAAATTTCTAATGACTTTTCGATAAATTTTGTAAAGTTTCACCCATTGTAAAAGGAGGTTTCCAACCAATTAGCTCTGTTGCTTTACTTGAATCAACTTGAAGATCGCCAGTTAACTGCACTACCTGATCTGCTTTACCCGTTATTTTTCCTAAAAAATAAAAAATAAAATTAGGTATAGCTATCTGTAGTAGCTTCTTATCTAAGCCTTTAGCAATTGCATCAGTAAACTCTTTTATTGATATATCCTGACCATCAGAGATACAAAAAACCTCATTTTTAGCTTTTGGGTGTTCAATACATACAGAGATAAAATCAACAAGATTATCAACAGATATAAAACTTCGCTTATTTTTACACGAGCCGAATGGCAATATAGATAGCTTTTTAACTATATTAACTAACTTACCAAAGTTTCCAGGAGCGTTAGCGCCGTACACTAAGACAGGACGAATAATAACAACCTCTAAGCCTGTGTCTTTGGCAATTTTTAACAGTTCTACTTCGGCTTTTGCTTTTGCTTTTGACTGCGTATATTCAAACTGGGCTAAGATAGGAGAGCCCTCATTAAATACTCTATTGTTCGTTGTCTGATTCCCTAGTACACCTATAGAGCTAATGAAAATAATGCGTTTCACCCCATTGTTAAAAGCTTGTAGAGCAAGGTTAACGGTTCCTTCTACATTCACTTCATGAATATAATTGGGATCATTAGAGTTATTATGAGCAATTGCTGCACAATGAATTACAGTATCAACATTTTGTAGTGCTGCTAGCCAATCAGTATTACTATTAACATTTAACCTGATGGTTTCTGGATCGTTAGTTTGCAACAAATGTTCAGCCCTTACACCTTTAAGAACGGTATAATGAGCCTGTAATAACTTACATACATGAGAACCAATGAAACCATTTGATCCAGTGACAAATACTTTCTTTTTATTCATATAGTCCCACGTTTTCTTGTAATATTTCAGTTAGGGTTTTAGCTTGGCATTCCATATTAAAGTGCTGATGAAAATACTTAATCCCTCTTTTTCCCATTTTGTCTCTTTCTGGTTCACTCAATAAGTACAAATATCTAATGTTTTCTTCAAGTTTCATAGAATTACCTGCCTCTGATATTAAACCAGCTTTTGAGTCTTGGATAACTTTTGCTCCTTCGCCATTCAAGGCTGCTATGATTGGTTTTCCTGCAGATAAGTAACTTTGTATTTTACTCGGAATAGTGAGGTTAATAATCTCATTATCTGTCAGGGTTACAAGTAATGCATCTGACTTATTATAAACAGAAGGCATTGACTCCATAGGGAGTCTTCCAACTATTTCTAGATTATGTAAATTACGGGTGTCTTTCTGGTTTTTTAGCCATTCAAGTTCACTACCACTACCAACTAAAACTACTTTTATATCTGTAAGATCACTTAATTTTTCAGCAGCATCCACGACTGTATCTAATGATTGCGCTTTACCTAAATTGCCTGCAAAAACAACACAGAAATAATTATCTAATAAGGTATTTATCTGTTCTGGAAGAGCTATAGAAGTATTATTTCTGTCTCTTATACACATCTCCGAGCCCACGAGACCGTACTAGATCTC
>OJBR01000599.1_pt1 | contig 14590 bp, 13 predicted proteins | sample 1591161 | NCBI WGS metagenome assembly OJBR01 (sample SAMN05416803, study PRJEB24817) | seawater metagenome | isolation source: Sea water | place: Canada:Atlantic | collected 2013-07
GTCTCGTGGGCTCGGAGATGTGTATAAGAGACAGTTCACCTAATAAGTCTTCTTTAGTTTCAGCTACAGCAGCAAGTGCTACTTCAACGCCTTCTTCACCAACCTTCTGAGCCATTTTAGTCGTTCCACGAGAGAACAAGTGAGCTGTGTAACTCTCTTTTGGGTCATCATCTTTGCGCTGTTGAATAACTTGCTCAAGTTGGCTAAGAAAGTTTTGCTGAGTAAGCTTTTGTTCAGGAAAACACGATTCAGTCCCTAGGTGACAGCTTGGTCCAATAGGCTGACAAGCAATAAGTAAACTATCGTTGTCGCAATCGGTTAAAACTTGTTGTACTTCTAAGAAGTTGCCCGATGTTTCACCCTTAACCCAAAGCGCTTGTTTTGAGCGGCTAAAGAAGGTTGCCTTGCCTGTTGTCAGAGTGGCTTGTAATGAGGCTTGATTCATATAGCCTTGCATTAAAATAGCACCTGTTGATGCGTGCTGGATAATAGCAGGAATAAGATTATCCATTTTCTGCCATGCCAAATCATTTATATTATCGTTAGTTACTAACATGGTCTTACCTCAATATTTTGTTCTTTTAAGTAGTTTTTTAAATCGTTAATCGGAATAATGCCTTTATGGAAAACAGATGCCGCTAGTGCACCATCAACATCGGCTTGTTGATAAACATCACTAAAATGCTCAATAGTGCCAGCACCACCGGAGGCAATTAAAGGCACACTACACTTTGCTCTAGCCTGCTTCAACTGTTCAATATCGTAACCTTGGCGAACACCATCTTGGTTCATGCAATTTAATACGATTTCACCAGCACCTAAGCTAACAACTTTTTCAATCCAGTCGAATGTGTTCCAACCTGTTTGTTGAGTGCGCTTTTCATCACCTGTAAATTGATATACCTGGTATTCATTAGTGTCTTTGTTATAGAAGCTATCAACACCAACTACAATACACTGCTGACCAAACACATCCGCTAAACGTGTTATTAAGTCGGGATCTCTTAATGCAGGGGAGTTGATACTAATTTTATCAGCGCCCATCATCAAGATTTCTTTGGCGTCCTCTTCACTTTTAATACCGCCAGCAACACAGAAAGGAATATCAATAACTTCTGCGATACGACTTACCCAGCTTTTATCAACTACACGGCCATCGCTGCTCGCAGTAATATCATAAAAAACTAATTCATCTGCACCCGCTTCAGCATATTTTTTTGCTAAGGGAACGATATCGCCAATAATTTCATGATTGCGAAATTGTACGCCTTTTACTACTTTGCCATCACGTACATCAAGACAAGGGATAATTCTTCTGGCTAACATTATTTATCACCTGCCTTACTTGTTGAAGTCGTTGGCCAACAAGCGATTGCTTCTTCAAGTGTAAACTTGCCTTCTAACAATGAACGCCCCAAAATCACGCCGCTAACACCCGTTGGGATAAGGGCTTTGATATCAGCTAAGCTACCAATACCGCCTGAAGCTTGCCAATCAATCTCTGGGTATTTAGCACAAACCTCAGAGTATAAATCAACATTGGTGCCTGTTAATGTTCCGTCTTTACTGATATCAGTACACAGTACGTGCTTGATACCTGCATCTTGGTATTGCGTAAGTAAATCTTCTAGGTTCACACCACTATCTTCAATCCAGCCATGTGTCGGTAAGGTTTTATTACCTTGTGCATCAATTTTGATATCGAGTGCTAATACGATTTTTTCACAGCCGTAGGTTTTCAGCCATTGTGTTACTAGTTCAGGTTGTTTGATAGCTAAGCTGCCTATAACAACACGATCAGCACCGAGTGCCAATAACTGCTTTACGTCGTCTTCACAACGCACGCCACCACCGACTTGAATAATCATAGAAGGGTGGTTAACAACGGTTTTTAAGGTTTCTAGCTGACGTTTAGTGCTATCTTTAGCGCCATCTAAATCAACAAAATGCATAACGGTAGCACCTGATTTTGCATAAGCTTGCTGGCGCTCTTGTACCGTATATTGATAATTCGTTTTTTGAGCGTAATCGCCTTGATATAAACGAACAACTTCACCACCGATGAGGTCAATTGCTGGGATCATCATAAGTTTACAAGCTCCTGATTAAGTTCTGTAGAGTCTAGCTCTAGGAAATTTTGAATTATTTTACTGCCTAACGCACTAGAGCGTTCAGGGTGAAATTGACAACCAATAAAGTTATCTTTTGCGATAGCTGCTGAAAAAGTACTGCCGTACTCACAACTGGCGATGGTGTATTCACTAACCGGCGCTGCAAAGCTATGCACGAAGTAAAAATAATCGCCTTCAGATATACCTTTAAAAACTGGATGATTAGTTACTTGGGTAAGCGTATTCCAGCCCATATGTGGCAATCTATTTCCTTGTGCTTTTAATGGTTCAACCTTTGTTGGGATCAGGTTTAAACAAGGAACTATGTTACTAGTATTGTCATCACTGTTACCTTCAGTAGAAGACTTTTTACCTTCGGTTGAAGACTCAGTCATTAACTGCATGCCTAAACAAAAGCCAAGTACTGGTTGAGTCAACCCTTGTAAAACAGCAACTAAATTTTTAGCTTTAATGTTTTTCATAGCATGCTTAGCGCTACCAACACCCGGGAAGATAACTTTTTCAGCTTGTTGGATTATCGTTACATCATCAGTAATCGTTACCTCAAAACCAAGTCTTTCAACAGCGAACTTAACAGAAGATAAATTTGCACATCCGGTATCTACAATGACATTTTTTGCTGAAGTCATTTCCTTTGTCATTATAAGGTACCCTTTGAACTTGGCATTGCATCCCCATCAACCTTGATAGCTTGCCCTAATGCGCGGCCAAAAACCTTAAATAAGCTCTCAACCTGGTGATGACAATTACCTTTACTTGTTGATAAATGTAATGTTATCAACATTGCATCAGCAAGAGAGCGGAAAAAGTGAGGCACCATTTGGGTAGACATAGTACCGACATTGGCGCTGGTGAAATCAGCATCAAATTCTAACCATGGACGACCAGAAAGATCGATAGCACATTCTGCTTTGCATTCATCCATAGGTATTGTAAAACCAAAACGATTAATACCACGTTTATTGCCTAATGCTTGTTTTAGAGCTTGCCCTAAAGCTAGTGCAGTATCTTCAACACTGTGGTGTTCATCAATGTGATAATCGCCACTAACGTTACACGTTAAGCTAAACCCGCCGTGAGTAGATATTTGATCTAACATGTGGTCAAAAAAACCTAAACCAGTATCTATACTACTTTCACCAGCTTTATCTAAGTTAACAGTAACCGTAATATCTGTTTCTTTGGTTGTACGGGTAACCGTGGCTATTCTTGGTTGTTCCAATTGAGTAATAATTTGATCACTCACTTGTGCCCAGTTCAAAGTCTCGCGGTCATATTTGATGCCAACGATGCCCATGTTAGCAGCGAGTCCCATATCCGTTTCTCTATCGCCAATAACAAATGAGTTAGCAAAATCTACTCGTCCCTGTTGAAGGTACTCACTGACTAAACCAAGCTTAGGTTTACGGCAATTACAATTGTCTTCATCAAAATGCGGGCAAAGTAAAACCTCTTGAAAATGTACGCCTTGAGAGCTAAAGAAATCCATCATTTTGTTATGAGGTAAATCAAAATCTGCTTGTGGAAAACTCTCTGTTCCTAGGCCATCTTGATTAGAAACCATGACTAGTTTAAAACCTTTCGCTTGCAGTTTTAATAACTCTGCAATGACATTAGGTTCGAATACAAGTTTCTCTAACGTATCAAGCTGCTTATCGATAGCTGGCTCTTCCACTAAGGTACCGTCACGGTCGATAAATAATATTTTCTCTTGTGTATTACTCATAAAATGCTCTTCATTTTGTTTGTCATGCTACACCTATAATGCAGCATTAACTTTACTTATAATGTGTCTAATAGCTGCTTAAGCTGTGCGATTTCTTCTTCACTGCCAATACTTATTCGAAGGCAATTCTCAAGCTGTTGTTGCTTAGACTGATCACGAATTAAGATGTTATTTTCTACTAAGAAGTTAAAAACTTTGTTTTTTTCATCAACATTGTTACAACGAAAAAGTACAAAATTAGCGTTGCTGTCAAAAACTTCGTCACACCACTTTTGTTGCTTAAGCCATTCACTTAGCTGTTTACGTAAATTATTGGCTGTATTTACTCGGGCTTGCATAACGTTTAAATCATTTGTTAATACCTTGCTAGCAATTTCAGCAACGGGGGCCGCAATTGGGTAAGGTGCAATAACTTTACTGAGCAGCGTAATAACGTCTTTACTTGATAAGGTAAAACCACAACGCAAACCGGCTAAAGCAAATGCTTTAGATAAAGTTCTAAGTATGATCACGTTACCACATTGGCTAATGAGTTTATTATTTACTTGCTCACTGCCCAACGCTTCATTGGTATATTCATAATAGGCTTCATCAACAACCACTATCGCGCTGTCTTTAAAAATTTCTATTGCTGCTTGGATTTGTGCTGCGGGCAAGGTGTTGCCAATAGGATTTCCAGGGGAACATAAGAAGACAACTTTTACTTTTCCTACTTGTTGTTTTAAACCTTCAATATCTAGCTGACATTTTGCCTCTACGGTATCAACCAATGGCACGCTAATAATGCCTGCACCGTGGTTTTCGGCGCTGATAGCGTACATGCCATAAGTTGGCGGACAAATTAGGATATTGTCTTGATAAGCTCGACAGAAGCTACGAATAATTAATTCAATACCTTCATCAGCGCCACGGGTTGCTAATATGTTATCAATCGGTAATTTACAATAATTACTATAAGCACTTAAGAGTGCTTGTGGTTGAAAATCAGGATAACGATTAATGTTTTCGCTGTTTAATTGATACTGACCTTGTCCTGGAGCTTCATTGGCATTTAACCAAGTTTTGCTATTGGCTTGTTCATTATCACCGCTGGCAAAAAGGCGTCTAGCAGATTGGTAAGGTACCATATCTACCAACTCTTCTCTTGCTAACTTATTTATCAAGGCATTCGTTACTGAGGCATCATCAACTGGCGAAGTCATAACTAACTACCTTCTTCTAAGCGAATGGTTACGGCACGCTGATGCGCATCTAACCCTTCTGCATCTGTTAACTCAATGATGCACTCAGCTAAACTTTGCAAGCCTGATTTTGTGATCTCTTGTACCGTATAGCGACGAGAGAAGTCAGCTAAAGATAAACTCGAAATTACTTTTGAGTAGCCATACGTTGGCAATACATGGTTAGTACCACTAGCGTAATCACCGGCAGATTCTGGCGTATAAGCACCGACAAATATTGAACCTGCATTTCGCAACTTACTGAGTAGTGTTGGAGCATCTTCTGTTTGAATGATTAAGTGCTCTGGACCGTATTGATTTGATACTTCAACAGCTTGCTCTAAATCTTTAGTCAGAATTAAACGAGACTGCTTTAATGCCTGCTCTGCTATTTTACAGCGAGAAAGCAAGGTCAATTGCTGTTCTAACTCAGTTGATACTTTTGTGATTAAAGATTCACTATCACTGAGTAATATTACTTGGCTATCTACACCGTGCTCAGCTTGTGATAACAAATCTGCGGCTATAAAGGCTGGGTTTGCTTGCTCATCAGCGATAACTAATACTTCTGAAGGACCTGCTGGCATATCAATAGCAAAACCTGCAACTTGTTGTGATAGTTGAGTTTTAGCTTCAGTAACATAACGATTTCCAGGGCCGAATACTTTATTTACTGCAGGAACTGTTTCTGTGCCGTAGGCGAGTGCAGCAATAGCTTGTGCGCCACCTACAGTGTATATTTCTGTGATACCACAAAGGTCAGCAGCCACTAATATTTCATCAGCTAATTGACCATTCTTGTCAGGAGGACAAACAAGTACAGTACGTTGACAGCCAGTAAGTTGTGCAGGCACACCTAACATTAATACGGTAGAAGGTAGTGGGGCAGAGCCTGCTGGAATGTATAAACCAACACTTTCAATAGCTTCTGTTTTTAATGTGCATTTAACGCCAGGTGTAGTTTCAACCGTAATATCAGTAGCCTTTTGAGCGCTATGAAATGACTTTATTTGCTGATACGCAGTATTGATCGCTTTTGTGCGTTTAGCGGTTAGTGCTAACTTCGCTTTAGCAACCTGTTCTGGCGTTACCGATAAAGTGCTAAGGGCGATACCATCAAATTGCTCTGTTAACGCATAAATAGCCTTATCACCTTGGCTTTTTACTTGGGCTAAAATATTGGCGACTTGCGTTGATAATAAAGCGCTATCAGCAATAGCTGGTCGAGCAAGGGCTAAATCTTTTTGTTGCGGTGAAAGCTCTTGCCAATTGATAAGTTGGTTTATCATAATTATGTCTCGGTATTAATTTACAGTACTTGTATTAATTTTTTGCAATAATTCTTTTATCTCGACGTTAGTGAATGTAAGTACTAAGCGGTAGCACGGAGCTGACGATAGTCAGTGAGTACTTCCAATGCCGAACTTACGATCACTAGCAATGAGATAAATGAATTTAGCCCATCATTTTCTCAATTGGCATCACTAGGATAGAGTGACAACCTAAGGCCTTTAACTGTTCCATGGTTTCCCAGAAGAATGTTTCTGTTGCGACTACGTGTACAGCAACCATATCGTCACGTTCAGCAAGTGGCAAAACGGTTGGCGTTTCTGTACCAGGCATTAACTTGCTGACCTCTGTAATTTTATCTTTTGGCGCGTGCAGCATAATATATTTGCTTTCTTTCGCTTTCATTACGCCGTGAACACGGGGTAATAATGTATCTAAAATATCTTGTTTTTCTTCACATAATGGATCTGCTCTTTGAATCAGTGATGCTTTTGAACGAAAAACTTCAGCTACTTCTTTTAAACCATTCGCTTCAAGTGTCGCACCAGTAGAAACTAAGTCACAAATACCATCAGCTAAACCAACGCGAGGTGCTACTTCAACCGAGCCTTTTAATAAACAAAATTCTACGTTAATGCCATTAGCTTTAGCAAAACGATTTAATAACTGTGGGTAAGTTGTGGCGAAACGTAAGCCGTCTAAACAGGCTAAGCCGGTGTATTCAAATTCTTCTGGCATAGCAATTGAAAAACGACAACCGCCAAAGTCTAATGAGGTAGTGCGAATGTACTCAGACTTATTACCTTTCAATTGACGGTCTAACTCTTCTTCTTCGAGTGTGTTATCACCAACAATACCTAAATCACAAACGCCGTCCATTACCAAGCCGGGAATATCGCTACTGCGGACACGCATAATATCAATAGGCATATTGCTTACATGAGCTAATAACCTTCTATCGCTCAGATTTAGCTTTAATCCACAAAGCTTAAGTAATTTTTGGGTATCTTCACTTAGGCGTCCTGACTTTTGCATGGCAATGCGTAAACGTGGCTCTGATGTGCTCATAATGTTAATTCCTATCGTTTTTAATCTTAAAATTCGTCATGTATATACAATTTATTCTTCGCTAAAATGCGAAAACCCCCGAGAGAGTCGTGACTCTTTCGGGGGTTTAGCAATTACGTTACTTCTATTAAGAGCATGTATTCTGCTTTTTAAAACCACTGAAAGGCCACTTGCCCTTCAGTAATTTACTTATTAAGTAAACCTGAATGGGCTAGTTGTAATGATGGTGGTGATGTCGGCTATTCAGGTTAATAATCATGGTTAAAAAGTCTCTAATAGTAGGTCGTTTGCTGTTAACTTAATGGTAATCTAAAATTAAATTAACAGGTAGAAAAATAATTTGTTTTGATGCTGTTTACACTACTGCTTAATTAAGATACCTGCAAGTAATAAATAGGAGTTTTTTATTATGATTTGTTATATGAATCTTGCTTAAAGTTATTACTCTAAATTGATAGTGTGGGTTAGCTAATTTATATAGCCTAAAGATTTTTAAGTAATGGCCGATAACAGACGATAACAGAACTGTGTAATGCACTATTTATTTGCGACTTTCAATTTGCGGAGGAACTAAGAATGGATATTTTTACGACTCAACTAACACGTGTAGTCCCAGTACCTATTAAGCCAGCGAGCTTAAAAGTTAAAGCACTGCTAAAAGAAGCAGCTAACAGTAAGCTGCATCAGGATCCCGACCACCTAGAATACCATGAATATTATTTCACCAAGGAAGAAGATCAATATCATCCCAGCGAGCACAATGAAGAAAATAAAAATCATGCTGAGAATTTCAATAATGAAATTGATGCTGACCAGAAAACATCAGTGTCCAAGGTTGAAAAAAAGAGTGATGGCAATAAGGGCAATACTAAGCACTTAGACCTTTATGCTTAAGCTGTTGTTAAGTATACTCTCAGGCATAAATACTCATTTGTGTCGCCTCGTTTTACATGACCGAAAGCAAAATTAGCCCAGTTAACCAAGTAAGCCAAGCCTTTTCTCAAGAAGGCGCTTTAGCTAAAGCCATTAAAGGCTTCTCTCCTCGTCAGGCGCAAACGGATATGGCGCTTGATGTTGCCCAGGCAATTGACAAGCAATCATCGCTTATTGTTGAAGCAGGCACGGGAACCGGAAAGACCTTCGCTTATTTGATCCCAGCTTTCTTATCTTTAAATCCGAAAAATCCTAAAAAGATTGTAGTATCCACTGGAACTAAGAATCTCCAGGAACAACTATTTCATAAAGACATCCCCTTGATCAAAAAGGCCCTAGCGAGTAATGCGCAAGTCGCTTTATTGAAAGGTCGTGCAAATTATTTATGTAATTATCGTTTAGAGCAGTACCAAAATAGTCGAGGTCAACTTGATGCACAAATGTTGCAAGATCTGGTTAAAGTCAAAACTTGGTCTAATGGTACGCAAAGTGGTGATATTGGCGAGTTGGTCAATGTAAGTGAAGACTCTAGTATTTTTCCTTTTGTAACAAGTACCTTGGATAACTGTTTAGCAAGAGATTGCCCAGACTATGAAGCATGTCACTTAGTGAGAGCGCGTCAAAAAGCGAGTGATGCCGATATTATTGTAGTGAATCATCATTTGTTTTTTGCTGATATGGCATTAAAAGATACGGGTTTTGGCGAGCTTATTCCTAAAGCTCAAGTGATGATTTTTGATGAAGCGCATCAAATTGGCGATATCGCGAGTGAATATTTTGGCGAAGCTTTTTCTAGCAAACAACTCGTTGATTTATGTACTGACGTATTACAAGTGCACCGTAGTAGTTTAACGGATGTTAAACAATTAGGCTTAGCAGCTGAGAAGTTGCAGAAAACCTGTCAAGAATTTCGTCTATTGTTTAATTACGATCCTGAGCGAGGCAATTGGCGAGAAAAGTATAAACAAGTTCAATTTCAGCAAAAATTCGCCAACTTAAAGATTGATTTAGATTTTCTATATCAGGTCATTAAACTTTGTGTTTCAAGAAATGAAGCAATAGATAACTGTTTTGACCGTGCGGTTAACCTACTTGCTCAATATGATGTGATGGCGAATGTTGAAGCTTACGGTATGAGCTTTTGGTATGAAACCACACCAAGAAGTGTGGTATTACACCAAACGCCGCTAACTGTCAGTGATAAGTTTAGTGCAGTTGTGAAAGAGTCAGGCGCAGGTTGGATTTTCACTTCAGCAACATTAGCGGTAGATAATCGTTTTGATCATTTTGCACAGCATTTAGGTCTGCAAAGTGCTAAGCAACTCATGCTCGATAGTCCTTTTGATTATCAGAGTCAATCGCAGCTTGTGGTTCCACGTTATTTACCTCAGGCGAATGATAAAAATCGCGCATCAAAACTTGCTGAGCTTGCACAACCGCTGATTAAAGCCAGTAAAGGTGCATGCTTTATGCTTTTTACCAGTTATCGTGTTATGCATCAGGTTGCTGAATTTTTGGCTGAAAGTATTGATAATCCTTTATTGGTGCAAGGAAAAATGGCCAAGCGAAAACTGCTTGAGCAATTTGTTGAACAAGATAGTGCAGTATTACTTGCGACAGCAAGCTTCTGGGAAGGGGTTGATGTTCGAGGTGATAAACTTACTTGTGTGATTATTGATAAATTGCCTTTTGCTTCACCGGACGATCCTTTGTTACAGGCTCGATGCGAAGATGCGAGACGTCAAGGTGGGGAGCCTTTTAGTCAAATTCAATTACCTCAGGCTGTCATCGCGTTAAAGCAAGGAGTAGGGCGACTTATTCGAGATGTGAGTGATCGTGGTGTGTTAGTTATTTGTGATGATAGACTGGTGAATAAACCTTATGGTGCAACGTTTTTAAAGAGTTTGCCAGATATGAAACGTAGTCGAGATATTAATAAAGCCGCAAAATTTTTGGAAACATTGTCTTAAACCAGTTGAACTAAGTAGGTGATCATGTTCAAGTGATCTGGGTATAGATATAAAAACGAGTGCTTATAGCACTCGTTTTTGATTTTACAAATTTATAAAAGTTTTGATTGATAGGTTAGTAGTTTGGCTACGCACCATTGAAAAGCATACTAGCGAGAAATATCCACCATCAAATCATCTGCTATTTGCTCTAATGCACTGATAAGGTGGTCAACTGATGTCTCATCAATAGCAATTTGCACTTTTGCTTTAAAAATGTCCTGACCACTGTAAGCCGCACTATCTTTTGTGCTTACTAGTTTAATCAAGTTACCATTTTCATGATGAATGACAGAAGATACTTCTTGTACAATGCCAGCTCTATCATTAGCAGTAATCTCTAGTACTAGATTACTAACAACGTCAGGCAAGTTAGGCTCAGCCACTTCAATTTGACAACTCAAACCATTAATTGCTTTTAATTCATTTTTTAAACTATCTGTTTTTTCACTTGCCACTGCTATTTCAATAACACCAGCGAAAAAACCTGATAAATGATGCAAACTACTGACTTGCCAGTTGCCTTCATGCTTGGAAATAATTTTAGATAACGTTTCTACTAGGCCTGTTTTATCAGGGCCAATACAAGAGATAATTAGATGATTCATTACGACTCCTAAGAAGGTTTGGGTAAAAAAAGTGTAAACTTCACTAAATCAAAACTAAACTAGAAAACTAGTTTAATCAATGCTTTAATTGTAATTTACACGTGATAATTGACTTAGTTCTTTATTAAGTTGTTCATTATTGCCTAGATTGAGTTCCACCAATCGGCGTAAATGGGTGACACTATCTATATCAATAGCATTACACTGCAAACCTGTTTCATTTGCTTTTTCATGAACAACAGTAATGTTCATATTCACTTCTGACTCATCGTCCGATAATAAAAAGTGCAAAGTACCTTGTTTACCTTTTAGTGACTGTTCGCTTTCTATTACGGTAATTAAGGCACCGTTTAGTGATATATCATGGATGGATACATGGTATATGTTTTTTTCAATTTCTATCTCTGCTTTTATTGAAAATAAAATTCGAGTAAATTGCCGTCTATTTTCCATGTCTTTTGTCCAATTCGACTAATAACCCTTACGATTGCCTAGCTTCAGCATAGCCCTCTTTTATTGAAAAGTAAAAAACTATCTGGCACAAAAAAGCCAATTAAAATCAAAATTTTAACTGGCTTTTAACGGCAAATTCAACCACAAATCACAGCAAAATTACTAACATAGTAGCAACGGCTGTTTTAATTTAGTGTTTAGCCTATTTTTTTGTATTTAATTCTGTGTGGTTCTGTTGCCGCAGGCCCTAAAGTTTTCTTCAACCATGCTTCATAATCAGTAAAGTTACCTTCAAAGAAGTTGATTTGACCTTCATCACGGTAATCTAGGATATGAGTAGCAATGCGATCTAAGAACCAACGGTCATGTGAGATAACCATGGCACACCCAGGGAATTCTAATATCGCTTCTTCAAGTGCACGTAAGGTCTCAACATCTAAATCGTTGGTTGGTTCATCAAGTAGTAATACGTTACCACCGGTTTGCACTAACTTAGCTAAATGCACACGGTTACGTTCACCACCAGATAACTCACCAATGATCTTTTGTTGATCGTTACCTTTAAAGTTAAAGCGTGAACAATAAGCACGACTTGGAATTTCAAAGTTACCAATTTGCAAAATGTCATGGCCTTGAGAAATTTCTTGGTAAACCGTTTTACTGTTGTCCATGTCATCACGGAACTGATCAACACTAGCAAGTTTAACAGTTTCACCCAGCTCAACATTACCTGAATCAGGTTGTTCAGCGCCCGACATCATTTTAAATAGTGTTGATTTACCTGCGCCGTTAGGCCCGATAATACCGACGATTGCGCCTTTAGGCACGCTAAAGCTTAAGTTATCAATTAACATTCTATCGCCAAATGATTTAGTTAAGTTATTCACGTCTAATACTTTGTCACCTAGGCGAGGCCCTGGTGGAATGTAAAGTTCGTTAGTTTCATTACGCTTTTGATGATCTTGGCTGCTAAGCTCTTCAAAACGTGCCATACGGGCTTTGCTTTTTGATTGACGCGCTTTAGGGTTTGAACGTACCCATTCTAGCTCTTGTTTAATGGTTTTTTGCAATGCGCTTTCAGTTTTACCTTCACGCTCTAGACGGGCATCTTTTTGCTCTAACCATGAAGAATAGTTACCTTCATAAGGAATACCGTGTCCTCTATCAAGCTCTAGTATCCAACCAGCAACATTATCTAAGAAATATCTATCATGGGTGATTGCTACCACAGTACCTGCATAATCATGTAAGAAGCGCTCTAACCAGGCAACAGATTCAGCATCTAAATGGTTAGTTGGTTCGTCCAGTAATAACATATCTGGTTTTTCAAGCAACAAGCGACAAAGTGCAACACGACGACGTTCACCACCACTTAGTACGGCAATTTTTTGATCCCATTCTGGTAAACGTAATGCATCAGCAGCACGTTCCAATACGTTATCAATATTATGGCCATCGTTAGCGTTGATTATATCTTCTAACTCGCCTTGCTCTTTAGCTAACTTATCAAAATCAGCATCTTCTTCAGCATACTCATTATAAACTTGGTCTAAACGTGCCATGGCACTTTTAACTTCTACAACGGCTTCTTCAACAGCTTCGCGCACTGTTTGATTTTCATCAAGCTGTGGCTCTTGTGGTAAATAACCAATCTTAGTACCGGCTAAAGCAACGGCATCACCTTCAAACTCTTTATCAACACCCGCCATAATGCGAAGTAGGGTAGATTTACCTGAGCCATTCAAACCTAAAACACCAATTTTTGCGCCAGGAAAAAATGAAAGAGATATATCTTTTAAAATAGTACGCTTTGGTGGAACTACTTTAGAAACGCGATTCATCGACATGATGAATTTATCGGGTAGTGGCTGAGCCATGTAGATACCTTTTTATTTGGAGGGAAATTATAATGGCGATATTTTAGGTTAAAGAGGCGGGGCAAGCAAATGTGATTGAAGCGATTTCAACTTTTCCTACAATAAGCACCTCTAACTAAGCTAATATTGAGACGTTAGTACTTTACGATGAAAAATATTTAAATTGTGAGTGGTTAAATAATATTTTTAATGAAGATGACAACTGAAACGATACAATTTATTATAATAATTTCAACCATTAAATCTAGATGTTGAGTTTCAATGAAAAACCCTCTGTTAATTATATTTTTACTACTTTCTTTTACTGCTCACTCTAACGCAGATGGTCTCAACGTGGTAACAGAAGACTGGCCGCCGTTTATTTTAAAGGGTCAGGAAGTATCAGGAATAGTTACCAAAAATATAAGAGAAATACTGGGGTACACAGATATTGAATACTCTATAGATGTCTACCCTTGGGCGAGAAGTTTTCATCTGGCAACAACCAATCCAAATGTACTTATTTATTCTATTTATAGAACGAAACAACGAGAGGCTAAATTTCATTGGTTTTGTCCAATCTACAAGTCCACTCCAATTCACGCATACAAACTCGCATCAAATAAAATCAATATAGATTCTTTAGAGGCATTAAAAACAAGCGTGGTAGGTATCATGCGTGGAGATAACAGCCACAACTACTTCTTGAAAAATGGATTTGAGGAGGGAGTTAATATAGATTTATCTTCTAATGAAGAAACAAACCTTAAAAAGTTAATCAAAGGGCGAGTTGATGTCGTTATACAATCCCAAGAATCACTTAACTATCGTTTAGCGTTACTGGGAGCTGAAGGTTTGAACCTTATGCCAGGATTAGAAATATCAAAGGGTGCAAGTGCTGAGCACTGCATGGCACTTAGCCTTAATACTAAAGATGAAACCGTTGTTAAAATGAGAAAAGGATTTGAAGAATGGCAAAAATATCAACAATGATATTGCTGTTTTACTCATGTTCTATAGAGCTAAAGAAAGAACTTTACCTAATTCATTCAGTTCCTCTGATAGCGAATATTAGCGCTAAAAAAGAGTGTTCTGGTTAGACTGAAAGACACCTGTGTTATAAACTTTCTGTGAAAGGTTGTTTACTATTACTTCTCTTTACATCTAAGTTACGATTTTCAACAGTTTCCAAATTCTGTCGATATATACTACTTGCTAATATGAGTACCTAGCTACTGTCTAAGTACTGTCTCTTATACACATCTCCGAGCCCACGAGACCGTACTAGATCTCGT
>OJBR01000600.1_pt1 | contig 14523 bp, 13 predicted proteins | sample 1591161 | NCBI WGS metagenome assembly OJBR01 (sample SAMN05416803, study PRJEB24817) | seawater metagenome | isolation source: Sea water | place: Canada:Atlantic | collected 2013-07
GCTAAAGCTACTGGCCTTCCATTAAAACCGTCAACGTATCTTAGGACGGGACATATAGATAAAATGTTATTTTATCGGTTTGTAAAATAACTACTTGGGATTGTATCGTCCTTGGCTGAGGATACTGTGTGGATCTAAGCTACTTTTTATTTTGTTAACTGTTTGCCAAAAATCAGTGTCCTTATTAAGCAACCACTGTTGTTGATCTATGTTAAGTCGGTAGGGAACAAAACCCTTTTTTAAACCTTCGGTTACCAGAGCCTTTAAGCAATTATGAGCATCGGTGACTGCCTGAGGGTTACTTAAGTCGAAAACGATAGGAATTGTACTGTCAACGCAGTCGTGTTTTAGATTGGTAAAGGTAATAAATGGTTCGATATTATATTTGGGACAAGTTTCTCTAACAAACTCGACAAACTCTCGCATTTTCTTTGCTTTCATCGTGACTAATGGCGCATACCAAAGTAAGCCGCAGCCATCCTTTCCTGGAGATAATTCGTTTTTATCAAATCCTTCTGTTTCTGTATGACGCCAGTAAGCGAGCTTTAAGGCAACTTTATTTGGTTTGCCCAGCATAATCTCTTTGCCCTTATTAAATGAATCGAGTTGCTCTACTGCAACTGATAAAGGCGGCACTTTATTAACTAAGAATGATGGAATGTATTTGATCACTTTATTGGCAACAACGATTATCAGGCTATTTGAATATATTCGTTTACAAGGCAGTTGTTTAAAAATACGATTAATTTCTTTTTTTACTGCTTTGACCACGCCTACACTACCGTAGATACTACCGACTATGGTCCAGTTAGGCGCTTGTAATTGTTTAGCTAATTTTGCAATATCTTGGTTTTCCATTACCTCATGAGCATCATTGCCCTTGGGGTTCTTGGCAAACATTGATAACAGTCGGCGTTGATCCATTAAGTTAATTGAGCCGACAATGCCTTCATAATCTTGTAATACTTGTCGAATTAATGGAACTGCTTGTTCAAGCAGTTCATCATCATTCATCTGGATAAAAAAGGAAGTGAAATCAGCTTTCTTTTTGGCTAACCTAATTGTTATTTGACTTACTATGCCAAGGTTAGACTGGGTGAATAGTCCCTCCAAATATGGACCAAGTCCCCACTTAAACGTTTTATCAACACACTTATCATCGCTGGCATCCAACTCATTTACTGCTGACTGATAAGGAGTACCGTTGGCCCAATAACCTTGAATACTGTTGACGGCTGCAAAATGGTCGGTATAGGGGGTTATACCGTAACCGCGTTCTAAGGCGTTGGCCAGAATAGAGCAATCTGGTCCTGCGCCTGTGACAGGTACCATATAGTCATGATTATGTAGCTGTAAATAATCGCACAGTTGCTGTTGTGTAACACCGGGCTCAATTGTCACCAAACCTAGTTCACTGTCAAAATGTTTTATATCGGTTAACAAGCCTAAATCCAATAGGATAATGTTTTTAGTTGTGCCTGCAGGTTGGCTCGTTCCATAACCCCAATTATTGCCTGTGCTAATAGGGTAAAGAGAAAAAGCTAGTTCTTCATCTGTGGCACAGTGATTGGCTAAATCAAGTAATGCTTTGATTTCATGAGACTGGGTGATTCTGATAATGGCCAATATTTTTCTTTGCTTTTTCTCAAAATAGCTTAAACCTTCAGTGCCAAGCAAAAAGCGGGAAAGTTGCTGAGGATCAAATGATAAACTCGAATCAGTGGCTAATAAATTTTCAATAAGGGAAGTTAGTTTTTGTGACATAAAGAGTACTTAGCGGCTATCCGGTGTAATGTTTTAGGCTAAATCTAATTGATTTAGTTGTGAGCCAATATCTTTCTCGATGGTGCTGTAAAGACTTTTATAACCTGGAGAGAGGTTTTTCATAAATATTTCAGGATTAATATAATAAGGCGCTCGAATGCCATGATAATCAATAGGATCCCCAAGTTGCTGAAAATTAATACCAATAAATTTCATGCTGCGGGCAAGTCTTGGTTCCATCATGACATACACGTGGCGAATACCGGTATTCATACACATAGTGGCTGCTGTCATGTATAAGCCAATAGCGATAAAAGGAAAGCAACGTAATTCGGTTTCTGAATAACTAACTTCACTGATGACCCCTGTACTGGATCCTTTATATTTATCGGCTTTACGACGGCGAAAATCAGATTTAACCGCTAAGCGTGATATTTCGGCTATTTCGTCACGATTAAAGTGTTCAGGGCTCAGATCTTTGTTCGTGATCGACGCCATGCAATACTTTTCAATTGGGAGTAATTCATCTGGACCGCTTGAAGTCACTAAGCGGACACAGCTAGTAAATGTTCCTGACGGTTTATGCTTGATTAAAGAAAAAATTGATTGCTGATCGAATTCATCCACTTCTTGACCATTGTCTCTAACATCTTCAAAAGCGAGTTCTTCACAGTAAACATTATGACGAATTTTAAAGGCTTCTTCTTTTAAAACTTGATTGTGGGCAACACATGGCTGTAAAAATTGGGTGAAATGATCTGAAATGCTATGCGCTTCTCTATTTGCCTTAGCTGAGACAATTCTTTTGGTGATCTCACCAATAACAGGTGTGTTTAATAATCGTTTGTTCCAGTTCATTATTTATTCCATGGTGAAATTGTAAATAACTATGCTAATTTCAGTATAGTCGCTAAGGCAACGTATCTGTAATTATGCGAAGATAAAATTTAAAGTAATAGCTCACTTACTTGAGGCTGACTAAGAAAATCCTTTGGGCTGGCTGAAGCGCCATAAGCACCCGATTGAAAAATAACAACATAATCACCCATAGTCGCTTCAGGTAACATGACTTTATCTGCCAATATATCAAGCGGGGTACATAAGGGACCAACGATGTTCACTAGCTCTTGAACATCTCCTTTGAGCTTGTTTCCTATTACTACAGGGTAGTTTTTTCGAATTACCTGACCGAAATTACCTGAATTAGCAAGATGATGATGTAAACCGCCATCACACACTAAATAGTTAGTACCACGCGAAACCTTTTTATCAATGACTTTGCTAACGTAAATGCCAGCTTCAGCCACAAGATATCGACCCAACTCTAAGATTAACTCTAAACCCGTAACTAATGTTTTATGCTTTTTCAAAAGTATTTGTAGGCTATTAGCTATTGCTTCTATATCTAGTGACGCTTCATTGGCAAAGTAAGGAACACCAAAACCTCCACCAATATTGAGATAGTCAATTTTGCTTTTAGTGATTTCGCTAACTAGTGCAACCAATTCTTCTGCTAGCATAAAGGTTTGCTGTTGTGCGGAGATAATGGCTTCGGCATTGAGGTTTTGTGAACCAGCAAAAATATGAAAACCGCGTAGATTGATTTGTGATAAATTAAGGTTAGTTAGAATTTCAGCTACTTGCTCTTCATCGATACCAAAAGGCTTTGAGCCTCCTGACATTTTCATGCCCGAAGATTTAAGTTCAAATTTAGGGTTTATTCTAAGAGCAATATTTGCTTTAAGTGATAGTTGATTGGCCGCAAGCTCTACTCTCGCTATTTCACCAGCAGACTCAACATGTAAAGTTACACCTGCGATAATCGCCGCTTCAATATCTTCAGCTGTTTTCCCTGGCCCAGCAAAGCTAATTTTCTCCGCTGGCATGCCTGTTTGCATTGCCAATAACATTTCTTTTTTTGAAGCAACATCAAACCCTGATACTTGAGTTGTCATGAGCTGTACTAAACTAGGCAAGGGGTTGGCTTTAATAGCGTAATGTAGTGAGATTTCACTTGGTAAGGTATTTGTTAGCTGCTTAACTCTATTGATAATAAGTTGGCGGTCATAGACATAAAACGGCGTACCTGAAACGAGTTTTTCGATGTGGTTCAATGGATGATTACCAACGATAAGTTCACTACTCGAAGAAGAATAATCTTTGAGTGATGTTGCTAAGTTCTTCGTTGATAGATTCATAATTTTGTCCGTTATGTTCAATTAAATGAGATTGTTTTTTTATGATTTACTGTTAATAATTGTATATCAACTTTACCATTGGCATTGCGAGGAAGTTCAGATAAAAAAACAACTTCTTTTGGTAACATGTAGTTAGGTAAGTTTAATTGACAATGTTTCATGATGCTTTTTGTTACTGACGGTTGATCATTGTTTGTGGTTACTATTGCCGCAATGATAGCTTGACCAAGTTCAGCAGAGGGACTCGCGATTATTGCTGCTTCAGTAATTTCAGGCAGTTGTAATAGTATAGCCTCTAACTCAGTAGGGCTCACTCGATAGCCAGATGTCTTGATCATGGCATCTTTTCTTGAAACAAAGTAGAGAAAACCGTTACTGTCGCGTTTTACATAATCACCTGAAAATACAGCGAGATCGTTATTTTTAACATTAAGTGCCTGGTTAGGTGTCTTTTTGAATCGTTCTTCTGTCGCTGTCTTATTTTTCCAATAGCCCAAACCGACCAATGGGCCGATATGAACCAACTCACCGACTTCATCGTCATCACAAGTACTTCCATTTTCTCGCAGTACAAGGATTTCAGCGTTAGGTATCGCTTTTCCCATTGAGTTAGGCTTATTTCGTATCTCTGATGGAGGTAAAAAAGTAGAACGAAAAGCTTCAGTTAACCCATACATAAGATAAGGTTTAGCTTGCGGCATATTTTCTTGCAATGCTGCAAGTATCTTTAAGGGCAATACACCGCCTGAATTGGTGAAATATCTGATAGATTGTGCGGCGTTTATTGGCCAAGTTATTTTGGTTAATTGCACCCACAGAGGAGGCACCGCGGCTAAGCCTGTAATCTTATAGGTAGCAATAGCTTTTATTACATCGCTGGCTAATAAATAATCGAGTAATACGCATTTCCCTCCCACCAAGAAGCAGCTGGTTAATTGGTTTAGACCATAATCAAAACTTAGTGGTAATACCGCAAGAATATTGTCTTTGGCCTTGAGTTCTAAATACTGACTAACAGACTTTGCGCCAAGTACAATATTAGTATGACTGAGCATAATACCTTTAGGTTGGCCGGTACTGCCTGAAGTATACAAAATGGCAGCAAGATCATCGGGAGATAATGAGCATTGCAAGTTAACCTGAGTTTGTTTGGCAGAGATAAAAGACTGCCAACTTAGAAGGTTAAGTGATTTAGAAAAGACCATTCTTTCTAGTTCTTGCTCATTAGCATCAATGACAATAATCGTTTTTAACTCTGAGAAGTTATCTAGTAGTGAAGCGAGTGCAGTCAGTCTTGCGCGATTGGTAACTAATAATGTTATCTGACAATCGTTAGCGATATAGCTAACTTGTTGGGCTTTCAATACAGGATTGATGGGGACGAAAATAGCACCTACTAAAGAGCAGGCAAACATACTTTCAACATTTTCTTGGTTTTTTGCTAAATAAATACCAATGCGATCGCCATTTTTAATGTCGAGTGATGCATAACCTTGCGCTACTTTAGTTATCCCTTCATTAAGTTGAGCATAGCTTAAACTAATGTTTTTAACTTGTAGCGCAATTGCTTCGGGAGAGCGTTGTACATTGTGGCTTATAAGCTCGTGAACCAAGGTAGTCATTTATCATCCTGAAAATTAATATGAGGTACTTCTTAGCAAGGCTATTATGACTGTGAAAGCATTACATAGGCAAGTGCGAGATAGAATAAATGCTTATAATTTAATGAGCTATATCATTAGTTTCCATGTTAATCTTGATTGGAATAGTTTCTGTAGAAATATGAAGCCTAATTTTATACTAGTCATATTTCTTTCTTTGGTCACTTTAAAGTTATCCACTGGATATTAATCTATATTTATTACGTTAGTGTTATTGCAAAGTTTCTTGATGTTATATTGGTGAAAAGTCTTGTATGCCAACTATAATATTAAAACATTTTGCAGGAAGCATGGTTTAATTATTGCTAAGTGATCAATTAATTAGTCTGATTACTATAAGATAGTATTTGCTCACGATAACAACTACAGCTTACTTCACTTAGGAAAAACTATGCCTATACATATCCCTTTACTATTTATTCTCGCTTCAATATTTATGCCTTACGCGCAAGCGGATTTTGTTGACGTTGTTGCTAAAATTAAACCATCGGTTGTTGGTATTGGAATTCATACCCCTACGAGTCGCCCACAAAATATTTTACGTGGCACTGGCTTTGTTATCGGTGATGGTCGTTACATTGTGACGAACGACCATGTATTACCGACCTTATTAGATGAAAGCTTATTACAAAAAATGGCCGTTTTTGTTGGCTCTGGTAAAAATGCTAAAGTTAGAGAGGCTGAAATTGTTGCAACATCAAATTTATATGATCTGGCTATTTTAAAAATATCTGGACCTGCTTTACCCGCGATGAATCTAGCTAATGAAGATTTATACGCAGATGGTAGCTTTATCGCTTTTACCGGTTTTCCTATTGGTGGTGTGTTGGGGTTATATCCAGTAACACATCGAGGAATGATAGCCAGTATTACTCCTACTGTTGTCCCTGCGGCTACTGCGGGACAAATAAATTTAAAAATGCTTAAACGAATGAGAAACCCTTATCTGGTTTACCAACTTGATGCTACGGCTTACCCAGGAAATAGCGGTAGTGCTATGTATGATATGAAAACTGGCAAAGTGGTTGGGATCATCAATAAAGTTTTTGTACAGGCAACGAAAGAGGCGGTTATTAGTAATCCTAGTGGCATTACCTATGCGATACCTGTTAAGTATTTGCATCAAGTTTTGCGAGAAAACAACATCAAAATTTAATCGGTTTACTGTAAGTGGCTATTGAACTTTCGTGGTTAAATTTTGTTCGTGTTCTTTAAAGGGATTAAAGCGCTCTTAGCTGAATCTTTAGCACAGTATTTATAGGTGATTTCCACGTCGTTATCATCTTTTTATATGAAGCGACATGGATGTAGCTTATTAGATAGTGCAGAAGCATATTATCCGGAACAACCAATTATAAAGGTTCAGCCTTAATAAATACCTAACAAATCTAGGAAAAAATCTCTAAAGGTCAACAGACCCAAGATTATTCACTTTAATTCTGATGAAATTAGAGAAATAACTGATGATCTTTCTTAGCCAAAACCTTACTCAGTAACCCTAGGTTTAATGATTGTACTGCTCGATGTTTGATATAAATGTGATAGCGGAACTAATTCAATTCCATGAGATTTTAATGTAGGAATAAGCTTGTTTAATGTTGCCACGGTTTCAGGGTGGGGGTGGGCAATAGCAATCGCTGTTTGATGTTTTTGCGCGAAGTTAATGAGTTGCTTAAATTGCTGACTAATATACTGGTCTGTTAATTCGTTATCTAAAAATATATGTCTAGCTTTAACGGGAACGCCGTAGTCTATAGCTGCCTGTTGTGCTTTTGAATTTGGGCTGGTTTTACTGTCTAAAAAAAGTAAATTGTTCTGTTTTAAAAACGTCATGGTCCAAGCCATGGGTTGGTATAATTGTGTGAGATAGCTTCCCATATGGTTATTAATGCCAATAGCAAACGGAATCTCAGCGAAGGACTTAGTCAGGCTTAATTTAAATGCTTGCTCGTCCATATTACTGGTTAGCGCACCAGGACCTAATTTTTTTCTGTTTTCAGACTCCATTGGCACATGAATTAGTACATCATGGTTAGTGCTATTTGCTTTTAGTGCCAGTTTTTTACCGTAAGTGGTATGAGGCAGAACAGCATAAGTAATTGCCCCTGGCAATGTTAACGCTTGTTTATCGGTGTAACGATAGCCCATATCATCGATGACAATTGCTACTTGGCTCGTTTGAGCAATACTTTGAACACTAACGATAGCCCAAATCAATAAAAAATAGCGTTTAGATATTATGTTAAGAAGAGTTTTTAGCACAGGATAATATTTGTCTTTTTAATTATTATAATAAGAAAGCGTAGCAGTAATTTAGTTAAAAAATATAAAGTGTTAGCGCAATGATGTAAATAAGTGACCCATGTTAATATTATTTATAACAAACTATGTTTATCAGTTTTCTTTATTAGCGGTGTAATAATTATCGACACCACAGTTTAGGGTTGAGTGCCTTACCTTGATGGCGGATTTCAAAATAAAGACCTGATTGCTCCAAACCGCCACTTTGACCAATCAAGGCAATAGGCTCTCCAGTTTCTACACGATCGCCTACAGATTTTAATAAGGTTTGGTTATGAGCGTACAGGCTCATATAGCCATTGCCGTGATCAATTACCGTCAGTAAACCGTAGCCTTTAAGCCAATCTGAAAATAATACCTTACCATTATGAATCGTTTGTACTTGTCGGCTAATTGGTGCACTAATTAATACTCCCTTCCATTTAAGGTAGCCTTGTTTACGAGTCCCGAAACTATGCAATATACGCCCTTTAACAGGCCAGGATAATTTTCGTTTTAACTTACTCAACCCTGTTAAATCAATCTCTGCTCGGATAAGTGCAGCTAGCTTAGTTAAAGCTTGGTTTAAATTGTTCTCTTCTGCTTTGAGTTTATTCAACTGTTGTTGGCTAGATAGTAATTTACGTCCTAATTTTTTTAAGGTTTTGCTTCGTTGTGTTTTACTTTGACGAAATTTAGCATCTTGCTGTAATTGCTCATCTTTAAGTTTTTGTAAATGTTCAATTTGTGTTTGATGCTCAGTGCTTACTTCTAGTAACTGCGCTATGGTCACTTGAAAATTATCAATCTCTTTTGTTCTTGCTTGATTTAAATATTGATAATAACTGATGGTACGTTGAATTTTTTCACTTTGATCTTGATTTAGCAGTAATTTGAGGTAATCGTGTTGACCGGTTGTATAGGCCGCTCTGAGTTGTTGTGCTAATAAACGTTCTTGTCTTTTTTTAGCAATAGTAAGCTGTTGTTTCTTTAATGCTAAAGCAGTAATTTTCTCTTGAGTTGTTGCTAAATCTGTTTCTATTTTATTGATCGCTTTAGCTACTTTTGCAATAGCTAAATCATCATTTTTTAATTGTTGCTCTAAACTGCTACGCTGTTTATTTGCGTCAAAAATATTCGACTCTTGTTGCGCAATAGCCTTCTGGACATCACTGAGTTTTGCGCGATTCTTTTTTTGCGCACTTTCATTGCGGTCACTTTGTTCAGCTTGCAAGGGGAAAGCAAGTAAAAAACTTAGTATTACGATGATTGCTGTCGCTATTTGTGAAAGGCGCTTATTTGCTAAATACGTGTGGATAAACAATCTCATAATTGGTGATGGAAATAAATCAAAGCCAATGTATCACTTATACCCAAGCGACTTCAAGATAGTGTATCAGGACGTTTGAGCAAATTATAACCAATGCGTTATCTAATACGTTTCTAATGTCAGCTGATTTCTATATTTTGAGGGCATTTGTGTATAAATATATGCCCCTCAATAAGTGCATCTCTTGTGGGGGCATAATTATAGTTGACTAATCTACTATCAATTAATTTACTATTACTTAGTTTATTATCACTCGGTTAACTGCATTAGTACTGAACCAGTCATCTCTTGAGGTTGCTCCATTCCCATTAAATGCAATACGCTTGGCGAAATGTCGCTCAAGGTGCCAGAGGTTGCTGGCGAGGCATTTCGGCCAACATAAATAAGTGGAACTGGTTCGCAGGTATGAGCAGTATGAGCTTGTCCTGATACTGTATCTTGCATCTGTTCAGCATTTCCATGATCAGCAGTAATTAAACACTCACCACCGTTAGCTTGTGCGGCTTTAACAACACGACCTACACAGGTATCCACTGCTTCACAGGCTTTTACTGCGGCATCAAAACTACCTGTGTGCCCAACCATGTCACCATTTGGATAATTACACACAATAAAGTCATACTTACCACTCTCAATAGCCGCTACAAGTTTATCGGTCAGTAGCGTTGAATTCATTTCAGGCTGTAAATCATAGGTCGCAACATCAGGAGAGGGGACTAATATACGTTCTTCGCCAGCGAACATGTCTTCTTTGCCACCACTGAAGAAAAAAGTAACGTGGGCATATTTTTCTGTCTCAGAAATACGCAGCTGAGTTTTATTATGTTTAGCTAACCATTCACCCATAACATTAATGAGTGGTGTTGGAGCAAAGGCTGAAGGAGCTGCAATATCAGCTGAATATTGTGTTAGCATCACAAAATTGCTTATTGCCGGAATGCGCTTTCTCTCAAAACCATCAAAGTTACTTTCGGTAAAACAACGACTAAATTGACGCGCTCTATCTGCTCTGAAGTTCATAAAAATTAATGCGTCACCATCATTTACCTGAATGGCTTTACCTGCGGAGTTTGTTATCGCACTAGCGCCAACAAACTCATCATTTTCATCACGCTCATAAGCTGCTGCAAGAGCATCTATAGCATTGTTATATTGGTGTAAACCTTCGCCATTAACCATCAAGTTATAAGCAGCTTCAACACGTTCCCAGCGCTGATCTCTGTCCATCGCATAATATCGACCAATAACTGAAGCTATTTGGCCTTCGCCAGTATCTGCTTCAGTAAATAACTCTGAAAACTTTTGCTGGGCCTTTTCTAACGACGCTTGTGCGCTACGTGGTGGGGTATCTCGACCATCTAAAAATGCATGTAAATAAACCTTCTGAGCACCACGTGTTTTGGCTAATTCCATCATGGCAAATATATGTTCTTCGTGACTATGGACACCGCCGGGAGAAAGTAAACCGAATATATGCACAGCATTATTGCTTGTTACAGCGGTATCAACTGCTTGGCAAAGTGTTTGGTTTTCAACAAATTCACCGTCGCTGATTGCTTTAGTGATACGGGTGAAGTCTTGATATACCACACGGCCTGCACCTAAATTTACGTGGCCCACTTCAGAATTACCCATTTGTCCTTCAGGTAACCCCACGGCCATGCCTGAAGTGTCAATCAGCATATTGGGGTAATTGGCTTTTAAATCATCTAATACTGGCGTATTTGCTTGATGAATAGCGTTTGAGCTTGTTTCTTCTCTGTATCCCCAACCATCTAGAATCATCAGTACCGTTGATTTCTTATTCGCCATTATGTTCCCCGTTAAATTTAGTGTCTTATGTGTATACCAAGTCTATTAAGTTATTTCCCACTCAGCGAGAATTAAGAGGCAAGGCATTGATTGATGATAAGGGTTATTCCCTTATCAAAATTAATAGCGCTGCAAATAATACTTTTAAGCTCACCCTTCGGAAGCTCATTAGTAAACTGATAACAGCACAAAATTAATGAAATATAGAATAACTATATTTAACCAATTTTGCTCGTTCTAAGTTCACTAATATAACTCTGAGTTGGGAATGAATTTAATAGAATTGGTATTGTTATGAGCAAGTATTGTACACCCTCAGATTGTGTTATTCACTAAGGATTTAACATAGAAATGTTCCACACAGGGTTACTAAGTTCAAGCTCGCGGTATATGCTCGCAATTCTAAGTGATTTGCGTATAATGTGCCGATTCGAAATTTGATAAAAACGAGCTTTATTTATGGAACAATTAATTAGTTTTGCAAGCGATAATGGCATGCTTAGCGCGGTTTGGGTTGCCTTAGTGGTAATGATCATCGTTACAACAGTTAAAATGCAAATGTCACCGATTAAACAAATCAGTACTCAAGATTTAACTTTTTTGATGAACAAGGAAGAAGGTATTGCGCTTGATATCCGAAAAGAAAAAGAATTTAAAGCAGGGCATATCCTTGATGCAATCAGCCTACCAAGTGAAAAAATTAACAAAAATGACTTTACTAGTCTTGAAAAATATAAAGACAAGCCCATCATAGTAGTATGTGCTGCAGGTATGAGTGCTGTGCAAATTGCTAATGATTTATACAAAGGTGGTTTCACTCGAGCTAGCGTACTTAAAGGTGGCATGAATAGCTGGACTAGTGCAGGTTTACCTGTAGCTAAATAGCATATTTACTGCATTTTCGCTATCCACAAAATAGAAAGTAAAGAGTGATTAAAATGGCAAAAGTTGAAATATATACCAAAGAATATTGTCCTTATTGTACTCATGCTGTTGCCTTATTAAAGAGCAAGCAGACGGAATACAATGAAATTAAAATTGATGGTGATATGGAAATGCGTAGCACCATGATTGAACGTAGTAATGGTGGCTATACAGTGCCACAAATCTTTATTAACAATGTTCATATTGGCGGTTGCGATCAATTAGTCGCTTTAGAAAGAAATACTCAGTTAGATGCGCTTTTAGACGCAAAATAATAAATTCAATTAGAAAAAATATAATAAAGGAGCCACTCATGGCTGAAGAAAATCAAGTAGAGAACAGTGAAGCAGCACAACAATCTCCAGAATTCGCCATTCAACGTATTTACACTAAAGATGTTTCTTTTGAAACGCCTAATTCTCCAGCAGTATTTCAACTAGATTGGAAACCTGAAATCCAATTAGATCTTGATACACGTTCAACTAAGTTAGCTGACAATACTTATGAAGTTGTTTTATCAGTAACGGTTACTGCAACAGTTGAAGATAAAACTGCCTTTTTAGCTGAAGTACAGCAAGCGGGTATTTTTACTATTGGTAACTTACCTGAAGCACAATTAGCGCATACAATTGGTGCTTTCTGTCCAACTACATTGTTCCCATATGCTCGTGAAACAGTAGCAAGTTTAGTTAATCGTGGTTCTTTCCCACAATTTAACTTAACACCAGTGAACTTTGAAGGCTTATACGCTTCTTATGTACAACAACGTGCAACACAAGAGAACGTGGCACAAAGCAGCGAAACGCACTAGTTTATAGCAATACTCGAAAGTAACATTAGCTTAAAAATTAGGGTTATATATGTCTTTAGCTGCAAAAATTACTGTGTTAGGTGCAGGTTCTTATGGTACCGCTCTAGCAATTTGTTTAGCCAGAAATGGTCATAAAACCTTGTTATGGGGACGTGATGCAAATCATGTCACCGCAATGGCGCAAGATAGAGAAAACAATAAGTATCTTGCGGATTGTCCTTTTCCTGAAAATTTAGCACTAGAAGCTGATTTAGAAAAAGCAGTGCAAGCCAGTGATAATTTGTTGGTGGTAGTACCGAGCCATGCTTTTGCTGATATGTTAAAGCAAATTAAACCTATGTTAACCGACAATGCAAAAATTGCTTGGGCTACTAAGGGCTTAGATCCGCAAACAGGTGATTTATTGCAAAACGTTGCTAGAACTGTTCTCGGCGATAATGTGACGTTAGCTGTGTTATCTGGACCAACGTTTGCTAAAGAAATGGCTTCAGGCTTACCAACGGCCATTTCATTGTCTTCTGAAGATGATGAGTTTGTCGCAGAGTTATCTGACTTATTGCATTGCGAAAAACGCTTTCGCGTATACTCGAATAAAGACTTTATTGGCGTTCAGCTCGGTGGTGCAGTTAAAAATGTTATCGCTATTGCCGCAGGTATAGCTGATGGTATTGGTTTTGGTGCCAATGCTCGTACTGCATTAATCACTCGTGGATTAGCTGAAATGACCCGTTTAGGTTTAGCGCTTAATGCTGAGCCAGCTACTTTTATGGGGATGGCAGGTTTAGGTGATCTGGTACTAACTTGTACGGATAATCAATCGCGTAATCGCCGATTTGGTTTAGCGTTAGGTCAGGGCAATGAAGTTGAACAAGCAATAACTGATATCGGACAAGTCGTCGAAGGTTACCGAAACACTAAAGAAGTTTATATGCTTGCCCAACGACATAATGTTGAAATGCCTATTGTTGAGCAGGTCTATCAGGTACTTTATCGTGGAAAAGATGCTAAGTTAGCAGCCGCTGATTTACTTTCTCGTGATAAGAAGTTTGAATAACCTCTTCATATTGAAATCAATGCTTTAAAGTAATAACAAGTAAAATAACTGTAAATTAGGTAAAACTAGATTTACAGTTATTTTATGATTCTCATGGCATCATTTTATTATACAGCGTTCGGGAAACCGAGCTGACGCCATGCATCGTATACAATCACGGCCGTAGCATTTGATAGATTCATACTACGACTTTCTTTTAGCATTGGAATTCTAAGCTTATTTTCATCAGGGATTTGTGCTCGTACTTCCTCTGGCAAACCTCCAGTTTCTGAACCAAACAATAAATAATCACCAGCAGAAAAACTGATGTCACCATAAAAATTATCAGTTTTAGTGGTAATTGCTAATATACGCTTTGGTTGCTCTTTCTCAAAGAAAGCATCGAAGTTTGCATGGCGCTGTATAGCAGCAAATTCATGGTAATCCAATCCAGCACGACGTAGTTTTTTATCATCTAAATCAAAACCTAATGGCTCTATTAAATGCAAACGAAAGCCAGAGTTTGCGCATAAGCGAATTATGTTACCGGTATTGGGTGGGATTTGGGGTTGAAAAAGAACAACATCTAGCATAACAATCATCATGTAATAAAATTTTTGTTATTATAACTAACCTGCACTCCGCTTAATATATATTTATCCTGTCTCTTATACACATCTCCGAGCCCACGAGACCGTACTAGATCTCGT
>OJBR01000602.1_pt1 | contig 14477 bp, 16 predicted proteins | sample 1591161 | NCBI WGS metagenome assembly OJBR01 (sample SAMN05416803, study PRJEB24817) | seawater metagenome | isolation source: Sea water | place: Canada:Atlantic | collected 2013-07
CTTCTTCGTCGGCAGCGTCAGATGTGTATAAGAGACAGACATTACACTTAGAGAAACAACAGTGGGGTTGTTGTTCTCATGGTTTATTAACAAACTAAAACAGTTCCCTCAAACAGGATTAGACATACAACGGAGTTAACGCTTTTTTCGATGGAAAAATTCAACCAAGCAACTTTTTTATTCATAAACCAATATGCTGGACAAAATAACCTATTAGATCTTCTTTTAATAAGCGCAGCAGAAGCAATGCCATACCTTTTCATAGGTGTCTTGATTTACTTATATTTCAACGCCAATTTTGAAAAAAAAGGCGCTAGTATTAACGCTGGGCTTTCAGTATTACTAGGTATGTTAATTAGTTACGTTATATCGATTTTTTATCAGCACCCACGTCCCTTTGTAGAAAACTTAGGTACACAGCTTATTGAGCACGCTCCAGACTCTTCTTTTCCTTCGGACCATACAACCTTTATTTTCTCCATAGCAGTAATGCTATTGTTCAATAAAACCACCAGAGCTTTAGGTATGGTTTTATTCATACTCAGCCTGGTGAGTGGCTTATCTAGAGTATTTAGTGGTATACATTTCCCTCTCGATATTGCCGGCGCTATTTTAGTGGCAATATTTTCATCTACGATTGTTTTTTCATTTCGTAAAAAAAACAGTCAACTATTAAGTCTTTTGCTAGAAAAAAGTCCTTATGGGAAGTTAGATAAAGATACTAATAGTTAACTTTTTTATGCTTTGAACACCATATTTTATAACACTAAAATTATGGTATTTACTATGGTATTCACCTTAACCAGTTATAGAGAATCGATTTATTACTATCGCTTCTTTATAACTGGTTAAGGCAATTGTACCGGAGTTGTATAAACCCAATCTTTTCCTTTTACTGGGGTATGACAAGCGATACACGATTGATTTAAATCATTGCTATCGCCATAAGGTTTTTGTTCTTTACCTAACCAACGAGCCCATCCCCAACCAGTGCCATTCGCTTTGAATTTTTTACTATCCTTGTACATAAATTCAGCATGGATAAATTCTTCAGGGGCAATTGCTGTAGGCCAGTTTTTTTCGGTGGTTTGTTTCCAAACCAGTTTTCCTAATATCGTACCATCGGGCCACGGATTTGTTTGATTTGAGCGCGATGCTTTAATAGCAATATCATTACCTAAAATAATTCTCATGCTTTTGTTATCTGTTCTGTGAGAGGCTGAAATTACCCGCCAGTCTTTATATTTCTCGGGTAACGTTAAACCTTCTAGGTTTGGTTCTACCTGGCTTTTATTGTCAGAGGCAAAGGTTATTATAGGGAAAAGTGATAATGCAATGATAAGTAAATTTCTTGTTTTCATTCCAGTCGTTCCTTGAGTTAGCTATGGGTTAATCTTAGTAGCCTTAGAAGAACGATAATAGGTGATAATAATTTCATTTAAAATAATATTTTGGTTTGGCATTGATAGATTAATTATTTACTTTTTCACGTGTTATATTCAGTTAATCAGTTTGATTTTTTGTCAAATTAATATGTGTTGCTTTAACATTGGTATCGCCATTACCTTATTTATGAATAAATTTATCATACTTTAATGTTAGTTAATGACTTTCCTCTATGAAGTAAGCTACTAATAAAATGCACTTTTATTATTTTTAGGGCTGTTATTTTATCGCAACTTGAGTTAAATAATGAGAGTCTTGCGCAAATTACCAAACTAATACTTATTGTTTTATCATCGAGGTTAATTTCATTTTGATTATTTATGCTATTCATAATAAGCTGACTCTGCCTCAATATTTGGGCTAGGTTCTATGTTGTTTTTTTTATGTAATTATTGGTGATTAATACAGCACTTTATGGTGTTGTTAACTCCTAAATAGCAGCATATGTGATCAATATCGCTCTCGCATAAAGCGCGTTGGTTGCAACTAAAGGTAGGGCATCACAACCTCGGTTAACCGATAGGTGAAAGGCTTTACAAACAATTTTATGTGATGGGTGCTTACCCATACAGCCATTTAAACGGACAAGTTACGGTTGGTTTTTCTCTGTTCATTATTATAACCAACTGTTTTAGTGACTTGAGATGGATTTGATAGATAATCCAAACTCAAACCCGAAAATAAATAGTAAATACGAATTTAAACTTAACCATGGAAAGAAACGTAATGAAATTAGAATCAATAGCGTTACACGAAGGCTATAAATCAGAAGATACAACCAAAGCAGCTGCAGTTCCTATTTATCAAACAACGTCTTATACCTTTGATGATACTCAGCACGGCGCCGATTTATTTGATCTGAAAGTGCAGGGCAACATATACACACGTATCATGAACCCAACGACGGATGTATTGGAAAAACGTATTGCGGCAATGGAAGGTGGTATAGGTTCAGTTTGCGTTGCGTCAGGTATGGCTGCAATCACTTATGCTCTACAGTGTATTTGTGAAACGGGTGATAATATTGTTAGCACCAGTGAGCTTTATGGCGGTACGTATAACTTATTTGCCCATGCATTACCTAAGCAAGGTATTGAATCTCGCATGGTTAAGCACGATGATTTTGAAGGATTTGAGCAATCAATTGATGCAAAAACTAAAGCTATCTTTTGTGAGTCTATCGGAAACCCTGCTGGTAACGTAGTTGATATTACTCGTTTAGCTGACATTGCTCATAAACATGGTGTGCCGTTAATCGTAGATAATACCGTTGCAACGCCTTACTTGTGTCGTCCGTTTGAGTTAGGTGCTGATATTGTTGTACATTCACTGACTAAGTACATTGGTGGTCACGGAACGTCAATTGGTGGTGTCATCATTGATTCTGGTAAGTTCGACTGGGTAGCCAATAAAGAACGTTTCCCGGTATTAAATGAACCAGATCCTGCTTATCATGGCGTAGTATACACAGAAGCTTTAGGTGCTGCGGCATACATTGGTCGCTGTCGTGTAGGTCCGTTAAGAAATACTGGCGCTGCAATATCGCCAATGAACTCTTTTCAAATTCTACAAGGCCTTGAAACTCTCGGTTTACGCATGGATCGTCATTGTGAGAATGCAGAAAAGCTGGCTGCCTACCTTCAACAGCATGATAAAGTTGAGTGGGTTAACTATGCAGCACTTCCTGAAAGTCCTTATCGCGCAAACTGTGAAAAAATCACCTCTGGCAAAGCCTCTGGTATTTTAAGCTTCGGTATTGCTGGTGGCATTGAATCAGGGACTAAATTTATTGATGCGCTGCAAATGATTTTACGTTTAGTAAATATTGGTGATGCAAAATCGCTAGCTTGTCATCCAGCCTCTACTACCCATAGACAATTAAACGAGAAAGAACTTGCTGCTGCAGGTGTAAGCTCAGATTTGATCAGAATATCTGTAGGTATCGAGCACATTGACGATATCATTGCAGATGTTAGCCAAGCGCTAGATAAAGTATAATAACGAGCAATAATGACGCGTTAACCCGCGTCTTTATTGTACGTTTTACTCCTTTTTAATGATATTTAAAATCGTCTTTAATCAATGAACCTTATAGACAGGTATTTCGTAACTTCACTCATTATTTGGCTTGTTGCTACGATTGAATCTCTTGGTGGCCTTGCGGGTTACTGGTCTATTACGGGCAATGAACGTTTCAGTATTCTGTTTATCGAAAGCGCTATTCTTGTCGCTCTTTTTGCTAATTCTTATGCCATAAAAAACTGGGTATATCGTCATTCTTCAGAGTCATCGCATCGGGTGATCGCTTGGGTTGTCGTGTTTGCTTTGGCTTTGTGCATATGTGGGGATGTGGTTAATTTTAATTTACCGCTGACATACTACCGCTATGGAGGCATTGTTAAGCATGATTATCTTGCTGATTCAGTCACGTTTTTTGCTCCAGGATACGCTTTATTTCTAGCGGTTGCTTGCTGCCTTGCAATCGACAATGGTACCAAACCCAAAGTGATTTTTATTTGGGGTGTTATCGCAATGTTAGTAGGAATAACATCCTTTATTTCTATGCATTTGTCAGGTACAGGAACACACGTTTCCATTGTGACGGGTAGTTATGCTGTGCTTATTACACTTGTTGGAGCAAGTGGATTTATCTTATTAACTGCGTTTCGTAACTCAGTAATAAAGCGTGGTGTTTGGCTTGTTTCAATCGGCCTTGTGTTAGCTGCAGCTGCAGATGGCGTTATTGGCCAATTTTGGATTTACGGCAATGGTGGGGAAGGTTTTTTTCCTGCAGCGAAATACGTAAATTGGTCACTTTATATAGGCTCACAGAGTTTGCTAATACATATGGCCCGCCTTGCAGTTTGGCGTAAAAAGGGCAGCGATAACAACTAAACCTAAGCAAGGTAAATAAATGTTATTGTGTTGTGATGTGAAAAAGATTCTTTAGGGGAATATTAAAGTGGTACTCAAAGATGAAAAAGTTGTTAACTCTATGGTATCGTTAGTGACTTAGCTATTCTCTTACTTTGGTAAGCGTAAAGCGGCTACACCTAGAATGATAACGATGATGGGTGAGTTGTTATGGACTATATACCAGTGACCATTCAAAATGCATGTTTCAGTGGGAGAAAAAATGATTTAGGCAAGGCATTGATTGCAGGGAATGGTTGTTCCATTTTCAAAATCAATAACGACGTATAAATCGTTTTAGCCCCATCAAAGAAGCGCTTGAGCAGCATCACTACATCGTTGCACCTTCTTGTAATTGAATAACCATGACTACAAAGGTGCGCCTCGTATCGAAATTGCTCAAGCACTCTGAATCGAGCATTTTGAATGATTACGGGTATAAAGGTCAAAACTAACAATTTTTAGCCCAGTCTTTGGGTGTTATAGCGTATACCGCTACTCGGTATCGCTATATTTTAACGAGGAGAGAAACAATGTTTAGTCATGTTATGATTGGTGCAAACGATATACAAGAATCAAAGGTTTTCTATGATGCGATTCTTGGTGAAATGGGATACGAAGCCGGTGTAATTGATGAAAAAGGTCGTTGTTTTTATTTTACTGACTCGGGTGTTTTTGCGTTGAGTAAACCTATAGATGGCGAAGCAGCTTGTCATGGAAATGGCACAACTATTGGTTTTTCAGCTAAAACACCTGCTATTGCTGATGCATGGCATGCCGCTGGTGTCGCCAATGGCGGTACTACTTGTGAAGATCTTCCAGGTGTGCGTGAAGGAGCAATTGGTAAACTTTATCTTGCGTATTTACGTGACCCATCTGACAACAAAATTTGTGCGCTTCACCGTATAGGTTAATAGTCGATATTTTGAATAACATAGCTACGTTTCACTGTAGAGATAAATTACTTTATTCGCTGTGAACGTACGCTATGATCAATATTCTTTGTCCTAACATATAACCCTGACTTATAACTCTGATGACTCGCTACACAGTGAGATAAACTTTAACTGAAATCGCGGTCAAATTTTTACAAGTTCACACTTCAGTCTTTAAGCACATCACCCCAACAATAATTGTACTTACTCATACTCAAAGAGTGGGGTATTATGTACTAATTCCCCTTATAAGTAGGCTAATTACTGTCTACTACCCATTTAGCGAACACTATTTACCCTTTGACTTGGGTGAGATCTGTTTTGGAGAATCTCTTTGTGAAGAGTATTGATTTATTTGTAAAAAATTGGGGGACTAAACAAACTATGGTCCCGATTGAAAAGCATGATATTGAAGCACTTGAAACAGAGTTAACAGCTGTTTTACCTGACTCATATAAATACTTGATATCTACTTATGGTTTGGTTCATACACCTAATGTAATGACTAAAATTGTTGATTTAAATGTTGAAGTAACAGATGTTCAAGACTTTCTGAGTCTTGATGATGTTTCTTCACTATCGAAGTTATATGAAATGAGTGGCATGCCGAAAGGGCATATTTTATTTGCCTCAGATTGTGAGGGCAACATGTTTTGTTTCAAACTTGCTGAGTGTCAAGATAAGCAAGGTGATGTTCCAGTATGGTTTTATAATCACGGTCTATGCACTATTGAAAAGGTGTCCGATTCTTTTAGCGATTGGTTAGAACAATTTAATAAGCTAGAAGAGTGTTAGATATAGTTTAATTCAAAACATAGACGGTCAAATATTACTGTCTAGTAAACTCTTTAATCACTTCTGCCGCATAGGTCCATCTTAGACGCTGTTCTGCTTTAGATCAGTTAATGAGCTTTATAAATATAATGAGAGTCAGGTGAATAATCCTAATATTGAAGCAGATATAAGCTTCCGATTTTTGAATTTAGATAAGTTTCAAGCGTATTCTTTAGTACGAGAAATTTTAGGTTCTACGCATGAAGAACACAGTGAAAACAAGAGTTATGTCGCCTGTGTACCGTTAACACAGCAAAACTTTGAAGAAATAAACGATTACTACGTACGCCAAAGAATTAAAATAGAAGCCTGTGATATTTTAGTTTCTGTAAACGTTGACTCAAGTTCTGGTACTGTTGATGTACCGCTAATAGTGAATCGTATGCTCAAGTATATTGACTGTAAGTTAACTTTTTCGTTTACTGCAGCGTAAATGTGCTGTAACAACTCGTGACATCGCTACATGGATGTAGCGTATTAGAGAATGCAGGAGCATATTCTCCTGAATAACCATTATTTCACTACAGTGCCTTGAATTGAAATTGCTCAAGCACTCTGAAACATGCATCTTGATTGGTAACGGGTATATAGCGTATGCTAGCCGCCATTAAAAATATTGTTGTAGTTTATGACCATTAACGTAAAAAACATTCCAGTACCTGAAGTTACTTGTGCAAACTGTCAGGCATGTTGTTGTAGCTTAGAAGTGATGCTTCTAACTGATACTGGGGTTCCTGATCGACATGTTTATGTGGATGAACATGGCAAAGAAACAATGTTGCGTTTTGATGATGGTTGGTGCTCAGCATTAGATCGCGATACGCTCATGTGTAGCATATATGAGAACAGACCTTGGGTTTGTCGAATATTTGAGATGGGATCTTATGAATGCATAGAAGAGCGAGAAGAAAAAATGTAGTGTCTTCTACATTATCTACTATTAACTTACATACCAACATTGATGCTGTACACTTTCATTTCCTTAATGACCCCATTAGTGTTTTCAATAAAAGCACTTTCTGAGTAGCACTTACCTTTTTACTCAGTTTTTTTCACGGTACAATAGTAAAAAACAAGTGAGTTAAGCTCACTTGTCTGTTTTCTGGGTGCTTTTTGCATCACTAACTAACTTTATAAGAGCAAATAATTTCATGAATCCATATACAGATATTGCCGATTTAATAGCAAACCTAGAGTCAGAGATTAAAGCTCTTACACAAACAATCGATACTTTGAAGCAAGAGCCACAGGGTTTTAATGAAGAAATAATCTTTAAATATATTGATACTGCAAGCACAGGTAAAACAAAAGATTATGTAAGATCATTGGGCGTAAAATCTGAACGTGGTTCACTGTTCTCATCAGGTGATGTTAGCAAATTGATTAAAAATGGTGCTGAAGATATCTCTCCTGAGTTACTCGCTATCGCGCGTGAAGTGGTTAAAATGAAAAAGATAAAACGCTAAGCTCAGTTAATCTATTAAAAAATGACTTTAAATTTTAATCTCTTACGTACATAACAGTAGGCTTTATTCTATGAAAAAACGTTTTACTTCAGTGGTATCAACGCTGATTCTTGCTTCATTAAGTTTTAATGTTGTGCAAGCACATGCCAAATCAGATAACTTTTCAGCAGAACAGCTATCACAGGTAAAAGAAATAAAAGAACAAGCACTTGAGAGCGATCTTGCTTGGGACCTAGTTGAGTCTTTAACGACCGAAGTAGGACCAAGAATGCCGGGTACACCGGGCGATGAAGCGGGTGTTGCATGGGCCGTTGCCAAGTTTAAAGCAATGGGTTTTGACAAAGTATGGACCGAGCCTGCTACGTTTCCTAAGTGGATCCGATACTCTGAGTCAGCTTCAGTTGTGAGCCCATCATCACAAGAATTACATATAACAGCACTAGGTAATAGCATAAGTACACCTAAAGCAGGTATTGAAGCCCAAGTTATTGAATTTGAAAATTTAGCTGAATTAGAAAGTGCTGCTGACAATGCAGCAAAGGGTAAAATCGTTTTTATTAACTACCGTATGGATCGCGACAGAGATGGTAATGGTTACGGCCCAGCTGTTAAAGCACGTAGCCGTGGCGCAGTAGTAGCCGCACAAAAAGGTGCTGTAGGGTATGTGATGCGTTCAGTTAGTACTGCTACCCATCGTTTTGCACATACTGGTGGTAGCCATTATGAAGAAGGCGTAACTAAAATAGTTTCTTCAGCTATCTCAAATGCAGATGCTGATCAATTACATCGTTTAGTTGCCTTAGGAAAACCCGTTACTATCAATATTAATGTGCAAGCAAAATCAATGGGTGAAGGTACTTCATACAATGTTATTGGTGAGTTCACTGGTAGTGAGTTCCCTAAAGAACATGTACTTATTGGTGGTCATTTAGATTCTTGGGATCTTGGTACGGGTGCATTAGACGATGGTGCAGGTATTGCTATAACGATGGCTGCGGCAAAATTTGCTACTTTAAAAGGCCAACCTAAACGTAGTATTCGAGTGGTGTTATTTGCTGCAGAAGAATTTGGTTTATGGGGCGCTAAAGCTTACGCAAAAGCAAATGAAAAAACGCTTTCAAATATTGTAGCAGCGGCAGAGTCTGATTTTGGCGCAGATAAAATTTGGGCGTTTGAATCAAATGTTCACGCGAGTTCATTACCTTTGGTTAATGAAATTGCAGCAATGCTGAAACCGTTGAATGTTGAGTATATAGCTAACAATGCAGCCCGTAATGGCCCAGACCTTATTCCACTTAGACCGTTTAAGGTTCCTGCATTTTCCTTGTCGCAAGACGGTACTGATTATTTTGATTACCATCACACAGCAGATGATACGTTAGATAAAATAGACCCTGTAAAGTTACGCCACAATGTTGCAAGTTATGCGATATTCGCTTACATGGCGGCAAATGCCAAAACGCGTATTATTGGTAAATAACAACACGGTAATTACAAAGCAGTCATATAATAATACCAAAGTTACTCAAAAAAGCACTGGTCAATGACTCAGTGCTTTTTTTTGTCTGTAATTTATCGGTAATAAAAGGGTAAACTAGCTACTTGTCACTTGAGTTCGGTTTCACTCCTTTTATCTGTTATTCTACTCGCTTTTATAATCCCAGTTTAGGTTTTACTATTATATGAATCGTACACTTCTACCGACACTCGTTGGTGTTTTAACTAGTTTATTTGTTATTTGGTTGCTACATACCTTTTTAGTGGTTGATGATTGTTTAGATCATGGTGGTGCTTTTGATTATTCCTCCGCTAAATGCCTGCTTGAAAGTGGTGAAGTTTATACCTCTAACTTGGAAAACTTTGCGCTTGCACTATATTTCGTTGTTGGTTTTGGTGTTTCATTTTTAGTGTCTACGTTCATTAGAAAATTACTTAAGAACAAAGGATAATATGGCTAATAAACCCTAACTTGTGAAATTGATTTCATGCGCGAAGGGTATACTCTTTTAAAGTCTACTCATTTGTGACTACATTATTCAGCGCATTCGATCTTGTCGTGTAAATATTGTAGGCTTTATTTTAAAATTATATATTCAAGGAATGAAAATGATAAAAACCAAAATAGCTTCAATGATCTTAGTCTCTTTGCTGGCAGGGTGTAGTAATCTGCTATCTGATTCATCTCATATTGCAACGGGTGGTGAGTTTGAAGCCACCATGGCTTCAGAAGTAAAAATATATTTTGAACCACCGAAAAAAGAATATACCGTTATAGGTCTCGTTGAGTCACATGGTAAAGGGTTAACAGAAGCGAAAGAAAAAGAACGTGCGTTACAAGCGCTAAAAGAAGAAGCAGCGAGTATCGGTGCACATGGGGTGATAATTACTGCATCAAACATGCACAAATTGTCAGGTTTTGATGGCGAGCCAGCCGGTGAAGAAAACATAATTAATGGTAAAGCTATCCGTTTTAATTAATGTTACCAGGCTACTTTATTAACTAAGAATTGCATGTTAATCAGTAGCCAAACCCCTCCCAAACCGTTAATTACGGCTTTTCAGTCGTAACATTTTCTTTAATTAACTGCTCGAAAATTAATCCTACTGATTGATAGTTAAGAATAATCCAAAAAAAAATTACATATTCATAACAATCTAGACAATATTTTACAAAATATAAATCAAGGTAATCAGGTCTATTAAGCTAGACACATTTACTTATTTCTGGAATTTCCTTTGCTACGAAGTTTTGCAATTCAAGCTATTATCTTTCTAGTTGCCTTTCAACTGCTTTCTTTTTTAAGAGAAACCAGTATGTTAGCAACCGATACACCACTGACAGAAGTCGTTACAGCGACGCAAGGTTTAGATATAGATAAAGTCCCAACCTTGATGGGCGATACAGTTTCATTAAACTCTCAGGGCAAAACCACCATATTGTATTTTTTTGCGCCTTGGTGTCAGGTTTGTCATGCCAGTATCGGTAACTTGCAAGCCTTATTTCAAAAAAACGAAAATATTGATGTAGTTGCCATAGCAATGGACTATACCGGGACGAAAGAAGTCATGGGTTTTACCAGCCAACATCAGTTAACTTTTCCTATTGCCTTGGGTAATGAAGCAATTAAGCATGCTTTTGAAATCACTGGATATCCGAGTTATTACGTTTTAAATGAAGAAAATGTGATTATTGGCAAATCTATGGGATATTCTTCAGAATTAGGGCTGTATTTACGGTCATTATAAAAAATTTTTGGTTCGTCTGTATAGTGATCTTCAAATTGTTTGTGTACACTGTCTTATTCAATTATTCATTGGTTTTATACCAAACAATCTAAGAAATAATTATTATGCAAATTACTGACAATTTTGACAGCGGTAACATTCGAGTTATTGACGCATCTGATGCAAGCAATATTCAACTAGAAATAAAAAAAGACAATCAGTCTGATTTTTATCAATGGTTTCACTTTAAGTTGCAAACCGACCTAAGTGCTAATGGCGATCGTCTAGAGCACGTAATGCATTTAAACAATGCTGGTAAAGCGGCTTATGTTGAAGGTTGGGAAGATTATCAAGCTGTTGCTTCTTATGATCGTGAACATTGGTTCCGTGTACCTACCCAGTATGATGGTGAAAAACTTACTATCACATTAACGCCTGAATACGACTCAGTATATTTCGCTTACTTTGCACCTTATAGCTATGAACGTCATCAAGATTTAATTCATAACGCGCAAATGCACCTTGATTGTCAGTTACAAGTATTAGGGCAAACACTTGATGGCCGTGATATGACATTGCTTAAAATTGGTGAAGAAGGTGAAGGTAAACGTAAAGTTTGGATTACTGCTCGCCAACACCCCGGTGAAACAATGGCAGAATGGTTTGTTGAAGGGATGTTAGATCGTTTACTTGATGAAGACGATGGCGTTGCCCGTGCTTTATTAAACAAAACAGTATTCTACGTTGTACCTAACATGAACCCAGATGGCAGTGCACGTGGTCATTTACGTACGAATGCTGTTGGTGCTAACTTAAATCGTGAGTGGTTAGAGCCTACGATGGAACGTAGCCCAGAAGTATTTCTTGTACGTGAAAAAATGCTAGAAACAGGTGTCGACATGTTCTTAGACGTTCATGGCGATGAAGCATTACCGGTTAACTTTGTTGCCGGTTGTGAAGGCGTTGTTGCTTACGATGCGCGTCATAAAGCACTTGAAGATAAATTTAAAGAAATCATGATCGCTATCACACCTGAATTTCAAGATGATCGTGGCTATGATAAAGATGAACCAGGTAAAGCAAACCCTACCGTTGGTACTAACTGGGTTGGTAACCAATTTAAGTGTTTAGCTTATACGATTGAAATGCCATTTAAAGATAATGATTTACTACCTGATTACAGTGTAGGTTGGTCTGATGAACGCAGTAGTATTCTAGGTAGAGACTTCTTAACAGGTGTTTACCATATGGTAGATGATTTACGTTAGTATTGATTTTATGACTGTACAGGCCAATTAATAGGTTAAACGCACTGATAGATTTAGGTCAATTCTATGCATACCTTACTAATAAAGCTTGTACAGTGTTAAGTTAAACACGAGTTAAAATAGAAAAACAAAAATAAGAATAAAAACAATCAACAGGAGTTAACTGTGCAAGAATTAGTCAATAGTATTAACGGTGTCATCTGGAGCCCAGCGCTCATTTACTTATGTTTAGGTACGGGGTTATTTTTCACCGTAGTTACACGCTTTGTTCAATTACGTCACTTTAGAGAAATGTTTCGCTTATTACTTTCGGGTAAAAGCTCAGATCAGGGTATTTCATCGTTTCAAGCATTAGCTGTTTCATTATCAGGCCGTGTTGGTACTGGTAATATTGCCGGTGTTGCTGCAGCTATCGGTTTTGGTGGTCCAGGTGCCGTTTTTTGGATGTGGATTGTTGCCTTTTTTGGCGCCGCAACTGCTTATATAGAATCAACTAACGCGCAAATATATAAAGAAGAAGAAGACGGTGTTTACCGTGGTGGTCCAGCTTACTATATTGAAAAAGCGATGGGACAAAAGTGGTATGCATGGATATTTGCTATCTCAACGATAGTAGCTTGTGGTGTGTTATTACCTGTTGTTCAATCTAACGGTATTGGTGATGCATTAGTTAATGTCTTTGGCAACGGTGGCACAGTCCCTTCATTTATTGGCGATCTACCATTAACTAAAGTTTATGCAGCAACGATGATTGTTTTAATTTTAGGCTTTATCATTTTTGGTGGCGTAAAACGTATTGCCAACTTCACTCAAATTGTTGTTCCTTTTATGGCATTGGCTTATATCATTATTGCTTGCGTTATTATCGCATTGCACATTGATATTTTACCTGCGATTTTCATGTCAATTATTTCTGATGCCTTTACGCCTATGGCTGGTTTTGGTGCTGCGATAGGTTGGGGTGTTAAACGTGGTGTTTATTCAAACGAAGCAGGTCAAGGTACTGGACCTCATGCAGCCGCTGCTGCAGAAGTTGAACATCCGGCACAACAAGGTTTAGTACAAGCATTCTCTGTTTATATTGATACCTTGTTTGTTTGTTCTGCTACTGCATTTATGATTTTGATTACTAAGTCTTACAATGTAATGCCTGAAGGCAGCAGTGTGTTCTTAGTGCAAAATCTTGCAGCAGATGTTGTTATCAGTGGTCCTGCATTTACGCAGATTGCCGTGGACAGTGTTTTGTCTGGTTTCGGTAAACCTTTTATCGCTATTGCGTTATTTTTCTTTGCCTTTACTACAGTACTCGCTTACTACTTTATCGCAGAAAATAATGTTTCATACATCAACAGAACCATTAAAATTCCTGCATTACGATTTGTACTGAAAGTCATTATGATGGCTGCAGTATTTTATGGAACAGTAGCACAACCAAGTGCAGCTTGGGGTATGGGCGATATTGGTGTTGGTTTAATGGCTTGGCTTAATATCATCGGTATTATCATTATCTTCTTTATGGCAAAACCTGCAATAAAGGCATTAAAAGATTATGAAGCACAGCAAAAAGCTGGCGTAACAAAATTCACTTTTGATCCTAAGTCATTAGGCATTAAAAATGCTGATTTTTGGGAAGAACGTTTTGCTAAAGAAAATCCTGAAGAAAATAAAGCAACAAACAAAGACACTGAAAGTTAGTTAACTGCAATGACTTAGCAAAAGCCGTTCATGATGAACGGCTTTTTTATTGGCTTTTTTAAAGGAAAATGGCACAAATTACAAGGTATTTGTTACTGGTTATACGGATAATACTTTTGATGCTTTAGAGCTATGAGTTAGTATCAATAGACTAGGTATTGACTGACTAGCTTGATACTTGAGTACGATATTCAAGCGGAGAAAGTTGGGTGTGTTTTTTAAAAGCGCGGGCAAATGTACTAGGTGAACTGTAACCTAGTTGATACGTGATTTCAGTTACTGATATGCTTTTAACCGCTAATTTTTGTTTAGCTAACAACAGACGAACAGAGGTCAGTAAGGCTAAAAATGATTGCTTCTCAATACTCAGTTTTCTTTGTAAAGTACGTTTACTCATATGTAGCTTATAAGCAATTACTTCTTCTGTTGGACATCCTAACGGTAATAAATCATTAATCATTTTAATGACTTTACTGCTCGTTTCGCCATTATCCATTGATTCTAGGTGTTTATTAATAACAACTTCGTTCATTTCAACTAACTCTACATCATGAGTAGGTAGTGTCTCAGTGAGTAACGCTTTAGAAAAAGCAATACCATTTACCGCTTGATTGCCATATACCGGGCATTGAAAATAATCTTCATAGGCTTTGTTCTGTCTCTTATACACATCTGACGCTGCCGACGAAGAGGAT
>OJBR01000606.1_pt1 | contig 14381 bp, 12 predicted proteins | sample 1591161 | NCBI WGS metagenome assembly OJBR01 (sample SAMN05416803, study PRJEB24817) | seawater metagenome | isolation source: Sea water | place: Canada:Atlantic | collected 2013-07
ACTATCCTCTTCGTCGGCAGCGTCAGATGTGTATAAGAGACAGAAACAGAAAAATTGAAAATGTACTTAATGAATCAACAACGAAAGAAGCAACAAACACGCTAAATGATATTGATAAATAGTGTGAAAGCAATAATAGGGCATAAGTGACTTAGCGGCACGTACTCGTTATAGACGTGTCGCCGAAGCAATTAACGTGATGTACAGAGCAAGTAGTCGTTTAAAAAATAACAACAGATGATAGAATAGATATTTGATTTACCTGTATTAAATTACCTTAATATTTATTTACCTAAAGTTGAAAGTCTCCTATGTTTGCCAATATTCCTGATCCAGCTTCCGATGAAATTATAGACCTAATGGCACGTTCATCTAACGATGAAAGACAGTGTAAAGTTGATTTAACCGTCGGTGTTTATAAAGATAGCAACGACAATACTTTGTTAATGAAAGCGGTGAAGGAAGCCGACCAACTACTCGCCAATGCAGGTCGAAATAAAAGTTATGTAGGCTCAAAAGGCGACCTTGAGTATGTGCAATTATTACAAGAGCTAGTATTTGCAAAGCAAAACGTTCATGGCTATATCAGCGGCGTTCAAACGGCAGGGGGCAGTGGTGGCTTACGCGCCATTTTAGATGTTATTAAACTGGCAAATTCTGATGCCAAAATTTGGGTCAGTGACCCAACGTATGCCAATCATATTCCAACCATTATCGCCGCAGGTTTGGCTTATGAGGAATATCCTTTTATTGATCATAAAACCATGACCCTTGATGAACAGGGCATGTTCAATGCACTTGAAAAATTAGGCAAAAATGACGTGGTATTACTGCATGGCTCTTGTCATAACCCGTCAGGATTACGTTTAACGTCGCACCACTGGCAGCAAATTGCTCAGTTATCAAACTCAACTCAATTCATGCCTTTAATCGACACGGCTTATCAAGGTTTTGCCGATGGATTAATTGAAGATGCTGCGGGTTTACTTACTGTCGCTAATACTGTTGAACGCCTAGCACTTTGCGTGAGCTGTTCGAAAAACTTTGGGGTATACAGTGATAGAGTCGGCGCGGCTTATATTCTAAGTCCGACACAAGAAGAAGCAAACACAGTGCAATCTCAACTCGCTATCATGAGTAAAACGACTTACTGGGTACCCCCTTCTAATGGCGCTGAAATTGTCAAAACCATTTTGAAAACACCCGAACTGAAAAAAATGTGGTCAGATGAACTGTCGCAGATAAATGTCAAAATTAAAGGCATCAGAGCAAAGCTTTGCGCGGCATTTCGTCAACACTCAGGTGATAATTATTTTGACTATATTTTATCTCAAGAGGGCATGTTTGCCATGTTGCCTGCAACAGAAGAACAAATGGAAAGTTTGCGGGTTGACTATGCGGTATATGGCTTGAATAACGGACGAATTAATCTTGCTTCAATTCCTGAACAAGATATTGATTATCTTGTGACGAGTGTTTTAGCTGTAACGCGAGCGGTTGAATAACTTAAGTCACTCAACGGTGATGTGCAATATTTTATAAGCGCATAAGTGTTAGCATAAGTGTCGCAGCTACATAAGCTGCGTACTATGACGCCTTTTCAGTTTGGCACTGCCAACAAGAATCAAAAGAAGCATCATTGTGCTCTTGGCACTGCTGACAAAACCAATCGTGTTCTCCTTGCTGCTTTAATGCTTGCGCTAAAATGGTTACTGCTTTTTCTTCATCAATATCATTAATTATCCATAACTCTACCCAAGTATCTATCGGCGCTAATACACCTGCTGCACCAGAGGCAAACTCATTTTTTAACGTGACTTCTATATTTTGATTTTCAAGAATGTTTTTAGCGTTATTGACTAAAAATGTATTTTCATTAGTGTAAATTAATTTCATAGGCACTGCTCTTTGATAATGAAAGTAAAGGTTATATTAATAATAGAACCTTTGGGAGGAAAAATAATTTCTTTTATTGCCTAAGTACTTCATGCAATAAGCGATTAATCACATCATCTTCACTCAGAAGTTAATTGATATCGTCATCTTCGAAGTCTGTAGTCGAAGATCTATTGTCTAATGGTTATTAGCTTAGTCATGTTACAACGAAGTAAGTTCATTATCAGTGCAATAATGTATAGATTTATATTGGTTTAAACTCTGATTTATCGAGTGTTTATATCGCGTTTAGCAGAATATTATTACAAAGGGCATTTAAAGCAATCGTGCTGTTATCACATATCTTTCATTACTATTGCTGCCAGCAACATTAGCTATATTACGAGTATTAGTAAAAGGGTAACAAGTGATTAAAATTAAATGTGAATCATCTGCCAAAACGGGTAGCTCGCCCGTTGAAGCATCGACAATATCTATGGCTTCAACTTGGTAAAGTTGGCTTTCACCATATTTGTCAGCTAATGAAATGATATCGTTCATAACTACCTCGTCTAAAAATGAAAAGTGACTATCTCTATGTCCGGCAACAACAAAAGGTTGAGTGCTTAGGGCTTGATTAAAAGGCGCAATAGCACCAGCTGAAAAAGCTAATGTGGTTGGATCACCGCCGTTAAGCACAACCACATGTTTGTTTAAACGTTCAAATGAAAGCTCTGCAATGGGATAAGTATCTGCCCACGGCCAAGGTTTAGTCTTTTGCTGCAAATCAACTGTCTGATGCCAGCTGAAACTGATTAATTGTTCAGAGAGCCAGCCTTTGACAGGCAGCCAGCTCGCATGAAGACAAAGCAAGCTGCCAGTAACAAGTAGCGATTTCTTAATGAGGTTTTTCATTACGACTCACCAATTTACTTGGGTATAAAAGCTTTATTAGTCAAGCGAGGACTAGCCAACTGAGCATTAGTCAACCGAGCACTAGTGAACCAAGCTAAGTTTCTAATCTTCATCAAAACTAAGCTAACTAACATTAGCGCTATGCCAAGCAAAAACTGTAATTGCCAATCAAGGGATGTTTGCGGCATAGCGACCAGTAAACTCTCATGAGCTTTTACCGCGCTATTTTGAGATTTTTTGACCGATGACAAGTCATTTTTTGCCAGCAAAGACGAAACTTCGGGCTGCTTTTCTACCGCAATAAAACTGGTGTAAGGCGATATTATTTGATGATTGAGCGACGTGGCGATAACCTGAGACTTTACCTGGTCTTTATTAGCGCCAACAATCAGGCTGTCGACTAAATCCTCTATTTTTCGTCGTGCCCAAAGTGATGAAATACCTTTCGATGGCTGGCGATCATCAATGATTAATTGCTGGTAGAAAGGCGTTGATGCTGTTTCAGCGGTTAATTGAACACTGGTAATAGGGAACTGAGATTTAAGGGCTATTTGTAGTGGCTCACCAAAATACAAATCAGGGATCTTTTTAGGATAAACCTCAACGTGCTGGTGAATTTGGTTATCAAGCGTTAAGGCAATATTAGTGAGTGCAGGTTGGCTTATTTTTGTCATGAAGAGGCTCATTTTTCGCTGCACTTCACGGTTATTTTGAATAAACACATAACTTCCGCGACCAAATTGCGCCGCTTTTTTCATAAAGTAACCATTGGGTGCTGCGCCTATTCCTACCGTATATAAACGAAAATTCTCCTGAGCGGTGTTAAGTAACTGCATAAGCTCGAATTCATTAGCGACAGCGCCGTCAGTAATAAAAACTATTTGTCGAACTGCCTTGGCGGACTGCGCTTTATTTTTTTTCATCATTAACGCGTTGCTCAATGGTCGGTACATTTCAGTGCCACCATTTGCACTTAAGTTATCAATGAATTTCTGTGCTGTGGAGATATTGTCTGCTGAGGCCATGTGAGTAACAGGGAACAGTAATTCGGTTTCATTATCGAACGCAATAATATTGAAACTGTCTTTATTGTTAAGCTGTAATAGGGCTAGTTGCAGACTCGCTTTCGCTTGTTCCATCGAGCCGCCTTGCATTGAGCCTGAGGTATCAATGATAAAAATGATATCTCTTGCTATCACCTGCGCTACGGCTGTTTCAGGCGGGAAAAAGGTTAATAACGTATAATGCTCACCTGAAATTTCTTGGGTAAAACTACTGATTTGAGGTTGATTACTGGCAATTAATTGCCAAGTTAAATCAAACGTTTTGTTAGATATCACATGGGTTTTATCTAAGGTAATAAAGTATGCGTTTTGCTCACTGCTTAACTCATTATTTAACTCACGCGACTGTATTTTATGGCTGTCACTGACAATAGATGTGATAGGAATACCTGAGTTTAAGACAATGTTTATTGATGATTGGCTACGCGCAACCGATCGAATATGCGTAGTGGGTGAACGTGTCGTTGCTGTTTTAAATGGCTCGGGTAACGATTTTGTTGAAAGGTTAGTTGAAATATTAGCTGAAACGTTAGTTAAGTCGCGAGTGAAATTGCTTGGTGAGCGTTCGGATGAGTGTTCAGGTGAATGGCCAGGTGAGTGCCCAGATGATTCATTAAACGAGTAGGATGTTGATCTTGGTTGATACCTATCGGTTAGTGCGAGGGGAAGTCGTAAATTGAATTTACCCTGAGAGAACGAGACAGGCATGATAAATTTTAACGTAACAACAACAGTTGATTGCGGAGGAATATTCGCTATTTTGTTGGTAAATAAATTCGGCCGTTGTTGTTCTACTAAGCTTGCTTTTCGTCCTTGTTTTTTGGCTTTTTGGTAAATGGCTTTTGCAGCTTTTTTTTCCATTATTTCGCCAATTATTTCTACATCACCAATTTTTATCATTAACTGTTTAACCGCTGAGTTTTCAGGTAATGGAAACTGATACTTTCCCGCCAACGCAATATTGTAGGGATTGATAAAGGTTTGCTTTATTTCTGCATAAGCAACTAAACCATTAATTTCAATGTTGGCTTTAATATCAACAGGGAAGGTTGCACGCATGGCTGAGTTGGTACTTTGACTTTTATTTGGACTTTTATCAGGATTTTCAAAGAGTAATTGCGGACCATGAATAAGGGCATTGCCTCGTTTTACCTGTTCCTTAGAGTCAAGTTGGCTACTTTGTGCAAAAGGCATCAAAACCAAGGCAAGAGAGACGATAAGTAATAACAAAAGTGAAATTTTCAACCATTTATAGCGTCGTTTTTTGCGCTGTTGTTGGCAATAATACGAATTTTTATAATCGATAAGTTGTAGGTTTTTTTTAGAAGTAAACATCGCTTGCTCTTGTCTTGAGTTGATATAGAGCATTAAAACAAAGTAATGAGTGTTACTAGTGTCAGCTTAAAGGCAGAGTACTGATGAAATGTGGCGAAAAAATGGCAGGTTCAGTGTAAATACAGCGGCTGTCATTCCCGCGTTGTCTTGGTGGGAATCATTGGTTTGGAGTTTAAGTGCTGATTTTTATAGTGTTTATTGCCTTTTTTACTCTTAATTAGTAGCTGGAATCTATCCATTTGAGCGCTCTATGATGCTCGAACGTCAATGTAAAGGTATCGAGTTTTCAAGGCTCGTTAAAACTAAAACGTGTAAAAAATATTCTGGTATTATTTTTAAATAAAAACTTCAAATTAGGAGCTATTAATTTAGCTCCATTACTCAATAGTAACTTATGTTCAGTTTTATTAGCTTATTAGCTTATTAGCTTATTAGCTTATTAGCTTATTAGCTTATTAGCTTTTTAAGCTTCTTTTTTAATTTATTAATTTTACTTTTTAAATCGTCATCTTCACCAACATTAATACTGGCAATATAGCTTTGGGCTTTATCTAACTCTTTATTGTGAATATAAAGTTGTGCCAAACGATACTCTGCCCATGGCTTATATTCTTTATCGGCTAAAGGTATCGCCTGAATAAGTGACTCAATGCCTAATTCAATTTCTTGTCTTGACTCGGCAGAAACCTTACCTTGTTGATATAAAGCACGACTTTTTTCTGCATCGTCTTTGGCATATTTTATTGCAAGATTTAAATCAATACGGGCTTTGTTCCACACTTCATCTTTAATATAAGCACTTGCTCTAGTCAAATATAATGCAGCGCTTTCAGGAAATTCTTTTAAACCTTCAAGCAACGTTTGTTCGGCTAAATCAGCTTTTTCAGTTTGCCAATAAACATTGGCTAGTTGTTCATAACCTTGCTCTTTATTAAAGCTTTGCAGTTGCTTTGCATAGGTAAGCGCTTTATCTGTGTCACCACCTGCAATGCTCGGCGCTCCTAAATGAAAACCAATCAAGGTATTTAGCGCATCTTCATGATTGGGTTTTAATTTAAGTGTTTTTTCCATAGCTTCTAGAAAATCTTCGGCATAACCTAGCTTTGAAAAAATACTCGCTTTTTGTGCCATGGTCACTGCGCTAACACCTAAGTAATAATTTACGTCACTGTTTTCGGTATGGTCATCGCGTAATTCTTCAAAATAATCAAACGCTTCTTCAGTTTTATCTTTTTGCAAAAAAATTCTGCCACTGAATATTTGCCCTTCAATACTTTGCTTCTCTTCCAAGGAGAGTCCATTAAAAGCAATTTCAGCAGCTTTTACATCATCATTTTCTAAAGCCGTAGCAACAAGGGTAGTATCTGCGTAGCTCGTAATGTTCATTGCTGCGGATAAAGCTAAAGCAATTATTTTTTTATTCATTTTACTTCCTGTAATTATTTTCATTATATAATTTAAGCTATTTACGTTATCTATACTGTACCTTTTTGGAATATTTGGTCACTACCATAGCCATAGCAAAGCCACACTAAACTCATAGCAATAAAGATTAACGAACCAAAAACACTCAAAATAATGCCATTGCTAATAAAACAACAACTACTGAGATACTAATGGCTTTTAAAGGTTCAATTATATTGGCCACTGATTTATAGTTTCTAACTCGCTTCTGAGGCGTTAGCGCCATAGAATAATTCTTCTAATGTCAGCTATTCTCGCAGATAGCGGACATAAAAGTGGAGGTAATAGTTTTAATATTTTTATCCGCTTTGTGGCATAAGTGACGATTAACCCAAATCCCCAAAACGACTTCATTTTTTGGCACTAATATTTGTTAGTGCTAATATTCCCTTGGTGCGCTAAGCGGAAGTTAGCTTCAAAATATTTGCGATATATTTTCTAATGAATTGACTGTGTCGTATTACTGAGAAGTCTTAGTAATAACCTAAAATAATCTGTATATAACATTAACGCATTGATTTTATGTTTAATAATCTATGATTTCATGTTGGATATTACTGATACTTCTCAGTAATATCCAAGCTACGATAAAAATAAAATATTTATCGTTTCTAAAACTATGAAATTATGGGATATTAATACGAATTAATTAAAGGTTATGGGATGGACATTACTGAGAAGTCTCCATAATAAGCTGTTATGCGTTTAGTCAATTTATCACTCGGAGTTTAATAAATGGAATTAACTATTGGTACTGATTCAACATGGTCATTAAGAGTTTGGATATGTAGTCAATTAGCACAATTAGATGTCGCAATTAACGTAATTGACTTAACCAAGCCAGATTATAAATCAGAAATTTTAAAGCATTCAGCAACTGGTTTAGTCCCGTCCTTAAATGAAGGTACTTTTGTGATTCATGATTCGCTGTCAATTGCTGAATTTTTTAATGAATGTTCTGAAGGTGCTCTTTATCCGAGCCAAAGCTCTGAAAGAGCTTTGGCTCGAAGCTTGTGTGCAGAGTTACACTCTGGTTTTATGGGGCTAAGATCACAATGCCCATTTTCACTAGAGCAAGTTACACCATTATTAGAGTTTAATACCGACATTGAAAATGAGTTAATTCGCATTGAACAGATTTTCGGATCAGCACATTTACCATTTATGTTCAACTCTGCGGGCATAGTCGATGCGTTTTATTCTATTCTTGCCTTTAGGCTAAAAGCATATGGTATCAAGCTTCAAGGTAAAGCTGGAGAGTACCAAGAAAGTCTCTTAAATTGGACAAACTTAAAGCAAGCTATAGAACTTGCCCAAAGCTGGAAAAACGCATAACAAGTCATTAAAGCAGGACAAAAAACAGTTGGTTTTTGCTCGTGCCTCACTTATTTTAACCAACTATTTTTTGCCTCTTAATGAGGCGTTAAATGGCTCCATACATCTGAGTTGTAGGAAAATATGGAAAATATAATAGGAACCAAGATTTCGGAAGTGCTTGACGGGATGAAAGTAGAAGGTTCTGATCGCGTGTTATTAAGCGTTATGCTCCATGATGTTGTTTTTGATAACCAGCGAGCAATATTTGATCTTGTTCAGCTAGGTCACTTGACTCCTGCATCTGCTTTATTACGCGTATTGTTTGAAGCTCATGTTAGAGGTATATGGTTATTTGCATGTGCTACAGACAAACAAGTTCAGCAGTACAAAAAAGACAGTGTTAAATCAAGAACAAACCCTAAAAGTAATATTCAGTTTCAAGAAATGATTTCTGACATCGAAAAAGAAATGCCTCACTTGAATGGATCGTTGAGTGACTTTAAAAATAATCATTGGAAGGGTTTAAATAGTTTAACTCACTCAGGAACCCAACAATTTAAATATCAATTTAGTAATGGCGAAATGAGAAGAAAATATTCTGTTGATTACCCAGATACCCTATTAGATTTCTCAAAAAGATTAGCAATACACTCGCTCGGTAGCTTAGGAAAAATAGTGAAAAGTACGAAAATAATCCAATGTTGTATAAATCTTTCCAGCGAGCACATTGCACAACCATTTAACAAGTAAATTCATGTGACGCCTACGGCGCAACTGATTTAGGCGTTATCGATACAAAACCTAATCCGAAGTATTGGTTGTCTATAAAAGTTAATGTCTCGAATGTGGCACAAGTGACGGTTAAACCAAATTCCCCAAGCGACATAGTTTTTTAGCACTAATATTTATTGGTGCTAATGTTCCCTTGGTGCGCATTGCCGACATTGACCTATAGTTTTTAACCATATATTTTCTCATGCATTACGTCTGTATTTTCACTAGCTTTATGTACAAATTAAGAGGTGATATCACCTTTTGAGAGAAATCAGGCATAACGCCTTCTTTCATCTTATGGTATAAAACCTTGTGCTTGATAATTCCTTGAAAATCATTCGATTAACCGTTATTGTTGAGTTCAATGAATCATGAAAGGAGGCATTGTGCCTTGTTTAAATAAGGCACAATGCCTTCCAATAAGCTGTTAGGTATTTATCAATGTCAGATACTATCATTCTCAAAGTAAATAACATGCAACCAACTGATTTCAAGCTGCATGGTGTTCCAGTGATTTTGAGGGAAGGTGATAACACTATAAAGATTGAGCACTGGTTAGTTATCAAAAAAATAGTAGAGAAGAAAATTTCTGCTGGTTTTGTATTGATAGATAGAAATGAAGAAACTCTAGCAATTGAGTTATTTCAGAAAGAATGCTTCTCTGAATTTGAACAACTTGGTATTCCTGCGGTTAAATCCTCATCTCAAAAAGGCAAATTATCTGAAGGTGTTAAGCATTCATTCGCGATAGAATGGCTGTCTTCGAAGGAAGAATCTCGCGAAGAAAGTAGAGAAAACCGAGAAATTGAAAATTTATCACTAGCTCAAACAAATACAAAAATCTCAAAATACGCAATTGTAATAGGTGCAGTCGCCACATTGTCAGCAGCAATAATTACAGTATGGCTATCAAATACCTAACAAGGGTTTTCAAGTCGGACAAATTACAGTTGGCTTTTTGTTCGTGCCTCACTTATTTTAGCCAACTGCAATTTGCCGCTTAAAACGTCTATAAGGTTAATCATGTCTCTGGATCAATCACCAAAAGAAATAGCAAAACAATGCTCTGATGACGGATTAGAGTTATGCTTAGAGCGTTTATCGTCTGGCATTTACGGAAAACCTGATCACGACCTTTATAAAGCTGTAAAAAAGTGGTGCGATACTCAACAAGTATTATCGTCAAACAGAGACTCTAAAAACTTAATCTCTATAGCTAAAGACTCTAACAAAATAGCATTAGAGGCTAATAATGTTGCATTAGAAGCTAATCTATTAGCTGCGGCTGCTAATGCTTTAGCTGAATCTGCAGATTCCCGCGCATCGCGAGCAGAATCCAGAGCTAGAACTGCGATATATATCACGCTAGCAGCATTAATTATCCAAGCATGGCCATATATTAAGTCAATGATATTAAGCATATAAAACCTTATAAGTCACTCAAAAGGACAAATAACAGTTGGTTTTTTCTCCTTGGTAGCTTATTTTAACCAACTATTTTATTGCCTGTTAACAGGGCGATTACTGTGGCTGTACTTAGGATTCAAATGTCTATTGAGAATGCAAAGCTGTTTATAGCAATAAGTACAAAACTTGAGAAAAGTCCTTTTTGGACTTGGGTTCATAAAACGGGGAAAACCCCAACCGATGAATTACTTAAAGCTCCCACGTTTATAAAACATGAAGATTTACAAGAAGAATACTTGGAATCATTTTGTTTGAATCTACGATTGCTAGTTCAAAATAGGGATGGTTTATCGATATTTAAAATGAAAGAGTTTGCGTTAACATTTGATGAAAAACACGAACAATATAAAATGGGTATTGTTGAAGCAACTGATACTTTGAATAAAATGCTAGATAGTAAGTCACTTGTTCAATTAGAAACATGTAAGCCTACAACATATAGATATATCTTCGATGTTATTTTTTATGGTGGAATGGTGCATATTGATAAACAAAAAAGATATGAGTTTCAAGAGTTAGAGAAAGCTGGTCTATTTTCATTTTTTGTATTTACCAACTTTCAACAAGCTATCATGCATTATAGGAATTGCTACATGCAAATTGCTTACAACTTGTTTCACTATTTAGATGATCTAGGCGAGTTCAAAAACATTCAACAAGCGCTTTAAACGGAACTAAAACAGTTGGCTCAGTTTCGCTTCACATTATAGCCAACAGTTTTAGTCCGCTTAAGCGGTCGTTATCGATACAAAAACTAATCTGAAGTTGTTTTAACTCGGTTATAGCTAATGACCGTTTTGTGGCAAAAGTGAATATTTCAAGTACTACTCTAATCAGTCTATTATCAGGATTTTTTATAAGTGCTCCATAATAATGGAAACTTTTAATGCTATTTAATAATCAACCTACCGCCAACTTAGCCGTCTCATGCCACAAATATGCTGGCATGGGATGTTTCTGTTTCCACGTAATATTTATTGGCTGACTGCCTTCATATTTAACAAAACCAATGGTTCTGCCTTTTTCATCTTTGCCTTGCTTACGCACAAATAGCAGGAAGGTTTTCTTGTTTTATTTCTGCTCAATATAACCTAAACCTCGCCCTGAATTTGGACTCGCGTTGTTTTGTGTTTACCAATGAAATAGGGTCGGGCTAATGGCAAAATCCAAGTCTTCATATAGTCGAATACCTTATGTAATAACACCAGCAGCAACAAAAAGTTGTAGGTGTACATTAACTAACGCTTCAATATCTCTTTGGTAACCACCACCGATGACCGCAGCGATTGGTATACCTTTAAGCTTACAGTAATCAAAAACTAGTTTGTCACGAGCTAAAACACCTTGAGTAGAAATATCAAGATGGCCAAGATCGTCATTGCAATGAATATCTACTCCCGCATCGTAAATTACTGCATCAGGCTTAAAGCTAGAAAAGGCTTTATTCAAAGCATTATCTATTGTCTCTAAATAAAGACTGTCTGTTGTTCCTTTCGGCAATGCAAAATCTAAATTTGAAACTTGTTTACGGTGTGGGAAATTTTTTTCACCATGAATTGAAACCGTAAAAACATTCTGATTATTTGACGCTAACTTTGCTGTTCCGTCACCTTGATGTACATCAGCATCAAATATTAGTACCTTGCTGATATTATCATTTTGTAACATGGTTAATGCGGCTAAATATAAATCGTTAATCATGCAAAACCCAGAGCCAAAATTAGCAAAAGCATGATGATAACCACCCGTTAAATTTAGTGATTTTCCATGTTGTAAGGCTAATTTTGCGGTCAATATAGTGCCACCAACAGCAGTTAGTGTTCGTTCAATCAATTGTTGAGACCAAGGAAAACCTATTCTTCGCATCGCTTTAGGATCTAATTGGTTATTAATCAACTGATGTATATAGGTGGGGTCATAAACGGTTTTTACATTATCAGGATTAACAGGGGTTGGTTTTTTAAACCAATTATCAGGAACTCCCTTTGCGGCAAGTGCATTTCGTATTCCAACATATTTTTCTATTGGGAATCGATGTCTAAAGGGTAATTCAAGTTGGCTATAAATAGGGTGAAATACTAGTGGTGTCATCATTTAAGTTATAGAAGATTTAAAAAGCTATAATGATAATAACTCAAATATCGAGCATTTAACTTTATTTTCGATATCTATCACATCTTATCTTAAATACAGGTATCCATTTCCTTCGCAGATGCTTTTTGAAGGTGAGATTTATAAATAGAGCCAATTTAACAGCAAGGAAAGTGTTACCCACATGAGTAAAATCAACGGAATACCCACACGCATAAAATCAGAAAACTGATAACCACCAGCATTCATCACCAATAAATTGGTTTTATATGCCATTGGTGTTGCGTAACTTAAGTTGGCACCAAATAGAACGGCTAAAATAAATGGCTCAGGTGAAAGGTTAAGTTGACTAGCAACAGAAATAGCAATGGGTGTGCCAATAACCGCAGCCGCATTGTTAGAAACAATATTGGTTAAAATGGCTAATAACAGCATTAACGCGGATAAAATTCCTCCCGGTGGTAGTCCGTACGATAAAGCGACAAAAACCTGTGCTATATATTCAGCGCCTCCTGTTGTCATCATCGCGGAGCCTAAAGCCAGTGACGCGGCAACAATTAATATAACTTGAGTACTTAAGGCTGATGCGGCTTCTTCCCAATTTAAACATTTAGTAAGCAATAATAGGAGTACACCGCATACAGAACTAATTTCAATGGGCAAAATTCCCAGCGCTGAGGATAAAACGACGGCGAGTAATGTGCCTAATGCCAACGGCGCTTTGCTCGTTTGAGGTAACGATTCAGCGCCATCTATTATTAACATGCCTTGTTTAGCTTTTAATAAGTCAATTTGCTCTGTTTCTCCTTGTACGAGTAAGACATCACCAATTTTCAAACGCGTGTTGCCTATGCTATTTCGCCCCGTTTCCATTGCTTTACCGGCTCTATGTAATGCAATCACTGAAATAGCATATTTACGAATGAAGTTTGCTTGTTGTAAGGTTTGTCCTTCAATACCAGAGCCCGCAATGATGACAATCTCTGCTAAGGTTTGTTTGTCAGCATTTAATGGATGTTCTTCATCAACTTTATGCAACCCAGAAAATAAGGTTGCGCCTAACACTGTCTCGAATTCTTTAAGGCGATCAGGATAATCGTGAACCTTTAATCGATCACCTGTAACAAGCACAGTATCAGGTAGAGGTATGATATTTCGATAGTCTGGACCGCGTTGAATACACTCTATTTTGAGCTGTCCATCGGTCAATTTAATTATTTCGGCAATGGTTTTATCGTTAACATCACTTTCTTCGTTTATATTAAGATAAGCACTAAATAATCGAGGAGACGTATCAGGCATTGATGGTGTTCTATTCGGTAAAAGTTTGGGTGCAATTAGCCATAAATAGAGTACAGCTACCACAGAGGCAATAAGTGCTGGCTGAATAAAGTCAAAGAGTCCAAATTCAACTGCCCCCATATTTTTTGCAATACTCACGACTAATAAGTTAGTTGAGGTGCCTATGGTGGTCGTCATTCCACCCACTAAGGTTGCTAATCCCATTGGGAGTAACATGGGTGATGAGTCTGTTTGAGTACGTAAAGATACGTTGATTAAAATAGGTAGTAGTAGCACAACAACGGGTGTGTTGTTTATAAAGGCACTTAATCCTCCACCAAGAATAAGTGTTAACAATAATGACAAGCTAGGGCTTATTTTCCATAACTTAGCCAAATATCGACCAATAGGCTCCAAAGCTCCTGTACTGACAATACCATGACCAATAATCATTAATGAGCAAACGGTTATTAAAGCCTCATGACCAAAACCAAAAAACAATGAGCTTGGTTCGAAATGGTTGCCATCAACATAAAATGGAAACAGTGCAAACAGTAAACACAGTATTGTTATAACAGCCAACGAAGAGGTTTCTAAAGGGGTATCTTCTCGGCGAAATAAATATAACGCAAGTATGGTAATTATTAAAACGGCTAATGCGTGATTATTGGGTAGGTCTGGAATACTCAAAAGGGATACCAAGTTGATTAATTTATTTAGCCTCTACTTAACCTGAACTCTGGATAAGCAGCACTTGCTCAACATTCCTCTTCATCCAATTCTCAGCGTTAAAACGTC
>OJBR01000626.1_pt1 | contig 13989 bp, 15 predicted proteins | sample 1591161 | NCBI WGS metagenome assembly OJBR01 (sample SAMN05416803, study PRJEB24817) | seawater metagenome | isolation source: Sea water | place: Canada:Atlantic | collected 2013-07
TCTAAGCCTTTTAATTCTCGCTGAGTGGGAAATAACTTAATGGACTTGGTATAACAGCTACGCTTTTTTATGTGACATTTAACGCATGGGCAAATAGACGAAACATAATTATGTACCCATTAAACCCCAAACTACAGCGACCAGTCCGGTTAGCAGTATCATAAAGCTATATATGCAGGCAATTACGGTGAACTTGATCAAAGTAAAAAAGTAACCTTGTCTATAGACCTTTTTTTGCATTAAAAATAGATATATTGGTATCCAAAATAATATCCCACCTGCCACAATACCTGTAAAACTGGCAAAATTCGAGTACGTTGGCTCAAGATAACCATTTAAAATATCAAGTACTTCAGAGAGTAATATCGCTATAAAAATGAAGCTATGACTATGTAAAGCTACCGTCAAATGCTCCATGTATAATCGCTTAGAAAAAACAAACATCACTTTCAGTAATACCGCAAAAAGTGGTAATAAAATAAACATCAACTGAGGAAGTTTTCCGATAACTTGTTCAATGAGTGGACCGGTATCAGTATTAAATGCTTTTTCAGCTTTATCCGTTAACTCTTTTGCAAAGGCATTTACTTTCTTATTTTTTTCTTCCGACAAGAAGTCAAATGACAAAGTGCCGTCATCATTATTAGCTATCTTTATACCTTCATTATTCAGCGTCCCATTCTTCGCTTTTAACCGACTGGCAATTAGTGAATCAAAACGTGCTTTTTCATCCGCGGGTAAGTCTTCTTTGATTTGATCAAATTCTAACTCAATCAACTCCCGAGTTAGTTTAATAATCTGTTTGTTATTCCCCAGACTATAATCAGTATTTAAATCCGCAAGATAAACAGTAAATTTGGCTATATCGGCATCTAATGTTGAAAGACTATCAATAACGCCAATACTTGCTTCTTCTTTTTTCTCAACCTCACTTCGCTCAGCTTTTAGCTCCTTAATGTGGCTTTTAACTTGAGTAATAAGCGCTTGCTTGTCACTAACCGTAATGGTTTTGTTATTATCCGCCCCGATAAAGAATTTTAAGGTGAGGAAAAAGATAATACTAATAAATAAATATAATCGTAGCGGTGGTACATAGTGCACCCTTCTACCAGCAAAATATTCATTCGTTAAAAAAGCAGGCCTTGTCAATAAAGGGAAAAGAGTTCGACTAGCGCGAGAATCAAAACTAAAAATATCATCTAATAGGTGCATGATAACCACCCAGAAGTATTTCAATTTCGAATCGGCTTCTTGTCCACAATTAGCACAAAAAGGTCCATTTAACGGCAAATGGCAATTTTCACAGCTTTGACTGTCCTCAATTGGGACACTTATTACTTCATTTGTAGCTTCGGTTTGAGTTAACTCTGTTGTTGGCATAATGAATTATTATTGAGTAGCAATAGACAATAAAAGCATAACACTATGTGAATATAAAGTTACAAAGTAATTAAAAAACTTAAGTAAATAAGATGTCCCAACTGATCTATTCTGCTAAATTAATAACTGAGATAAAGGATCAGATCACTGTATTTCAACTAACTCTAATAATACAGGTCAACTATGCTTAGACATGATGACCAATAATACACATTGAAAATATAGCCAAAAGCAGGAGAATTGTAATGGCGTTTGAAGTTAAATTTGAATTAACCGAATCAGACTTAGAGCATTTCCGCGATGTTATGCGTAAAGCGCAAGCAGGAGCCAAACAACTTAGTGAGCAAGAAATTCTCGCTAACGCTAAAAAGATTAGTCAAAGCATAAAAGCTAATGTACCCGAATTTGTTCGTGATCGTATTCAAAAGCTAGAAACTTTTGTAGCTATGATTGAAGATGATGAATGGCAGATCCCAACTGATGAACGCACCGAAGTATTAAGTGCTTTAGCGTATTTTAGTAATCCTGAAGATTTAGTACCTGACCATATCCCGGTATTAGGCTTTTTAGATGATGCAATTATGATCGAACTGGTTGCTGAAGAATTTAAAGATGATTTTGAAGCCTTTGAAGAGTTTTGCGCATATCGTCAACGTGAAGAAGGACGTAGTGGAGATACGGCTATTACGCGTGAAGAATGGTTAGATTCAAAACGTCACGAATTACATAGTAGAATGAGAAGTCGTCGTTCATCTAGACGAAGTGGCCGCTCTTCATTTCGTTCTGTTTTTTAGAGCAAAAACTGTTACCGCTATTTCTCTTTAATCAGTAGTCATGGCGGTAAGCTGTAAAAATGACAAAGTATTTTCTTTGTCATTTTTACCATTTCATCAGCAGCTCAGCTTAGAGATCACTTGGCCGACCTGCGTCACCTTGACTATAATCACACACCCCTTGAGAAAATATTGTACGTAAAGACGCTAACTGTTCAGCGAGATCTATATCTGCATACATACCCTGCTTAATCGCTTGTTCAAACGGAATCTTATGACATTTGAAAACGCTGCCCTGCCAAGGACCTTCGGCTTGAATACGGCTATTTGAAAAAATAGCATAGTGCTCAGCACATAGACCTCGTTTTAACACTTTATTTCCATAACCAACATCGCTCCAATTGCCACGCCAAACATCTTTTCCTTCCGCCAACACGCCCCCCTTATCATCAAAGCAAGTATCTTGTAATTGAACAGGTCTACTTTGAGTAGCATCGAGTTCTGGAAATTTTTTACGCTTTAATAGCCATAAATCCATCATATCAAAGGCTTGATTTGTTGGGTCAAAATCACGCTTTGCCACCCAAATAACCTGATTATCATAATGACCATTAGCTTGCTGCAAACGTAAACGTGTACTAAAAGATGCCGACATATGATGCATATCCAACTTTTCTTCTAGATAATGACGCACATCAATAATCGGTAAATCAAGTTTCCCAATAAAAACCTGCCCGCCTCGATAGGCTGCTTCAATAGCGTTAAGTGAAGCACTGCGTCGAGGTGCCAATTCATTATCAATGACTTGCGTTATATTATCGCTGCCCCATAACGAAATCCAAAATGGCATTTTACGGCCAAACGGAGTCACAATGGTTTCAGCCCTCATTTGGTGTTGCGCTTTCCAACTGCCAATATTTTTATTGATATGGACAAATTCAGCTAAGGTTATTTTCTTTTGTTTTAAAGCATGAAGTCCATACTGCACTCCCTCATTGTCCCAAGTACTTTCTACTAAACCGTATTTATCACGGCCGAACAACCAAGCCATATCTTCCCAATAATTCCAATTAGTTTGTTCAACAACATCTTCACTATAAAAGTGTCGCAAAAAGCCTTGTCTAGGGTTGTGGATAAAGGTAGATAAACCAAAATAACCGTTAATACATTCACTATTACCTTGAGGGAAACTCGGCACCATACCCGCTATAAATTGAGCTACAGGTTGTAGGAAAGCTATTTTTTGTGGGAAATCTTGTAAACTATTCATCCCTTCAAGTAATTGCCTCTGGTCCCACTGTTGCCAGCGGCTATTATCTTTTGCTCGAAAGGTAAAATAATTATTAAATAAGTCACAGTCTAGGGTATAAATTGTCTGACTTATCATATCTGGATATGAATATTGAGGAATTAGGCCATCAAGAATTCCACGGCTATTTTGACCAATAAGGTATTGCGCTAACCCTCCACCTGATCCGCCAATACCCACAGTGTATAACGGCTCGCCAAATAAACTGATAAAATGAAGCTTCACTCTACGCGCGGTGTCTTCTGCCAATAACATATTATAGGTATAGCTGGTTCGATTACCGCTTGAGCTTATAATCGCATAACCTTGTTGAACTTCTGCTAAACGACGAGCAATAGTGCGTGTCGCTTTTTGTCGTCCTTGTCTAAAACCTATACCTGAACCGCCGTGAAATTGATAAATTAATTTTTTATTCCATAGAGAACTCGCAGTACGTGTACCTAGCTCTTCAGGGGTTATTGCCATAGCAACAGTGTATATAAAACGATTAATACTACCTTGTTCAGCACGAAATAATTGTAAGGGTAGCTGAGCATCTCTTAAAGAGGCTAATTGAGAGAATTGCTCTGTGGGAATCTTAACTAACTTTTCATCATTATTAAGGTAATAAAACTGTAAATGACTTTTAAATAAGCAATCTTTGGAATAACCAATAATGGTAGTCGGTAGTGCTATATTTTCATAAACAGGGACACCAAAGCCTTCTTGGTTATCAACTAAAGGCTGGCCTATATGGGAGTCTATGGTCATACAATAGAATGGATATTGTTTTGGACCTGAGTATAAAGAATTACTTGGCCCTACATCCCCAAGCTTAATCGGAAAGTAAAATGTCTCCTCTGGACGGCTAACTTGGCTGACATGCGGAGAGATTGGCAGTAAATAGTTTTGCTCTGCAGTAGCTAAGCGTTTAACTTGTCGATATTGATACGGATGTTCTGCAGGATAAAGCCAAATTAGAACTGCAATTAGCGTGAGAGAAACAAATATAAATTTTTTCTTTTGCATAACAAAACCACCGAAAAAATTACCCAGCACTTACTTTAAATATAGTGGAGATAATTTAGTCCGGTAGACGATATTGCGCTGAAAAAGTAGTCGCTTATTTCAATTTAGCAACAAAGGTTTTTCTAAACTTAGCTAATTTCGGCGAGACAACAGCTTGGCAATACTGATTTTCTGGATTATTTTTAAAGTAATCCTGGTGATAGTCCTCCCCACAATAAAAAGTCTCAGCTGGGTTGACTTGGGTCACAATAGCATCATCAAATAACTGCTCTTGATTAATTTCCTCAATGATAGCTACAGCAACTTCTTGTTGGTGATCGTCATGAGTAAAAACCTCAGAGCGGTATTGTGTTCCTATATCATTCCCTTGGCGATTCAGCTGGGTTGGGTTGTGTAAACTAAAAAATATTTCTAATATTTCTCTATAACTTATGACTGTACTATCAAACTCTAATTGTACAACTTCAGCATGACCACTCTTACCGGTACAAACCTCTTCATAAGTTGGCGCTGTACTATGCCCTCCCATATAACCTGGCTTTGCAGAAATAATACCGTTTACCATATTAAGTGCACTTTCAATACACCAAAAACAGCCTCCGGCTAGAGTCGCTGTTTGTACCGCTTTATCGTTACGTTGATCTGTCATTTTATCTACTGCCTTAATCATTGTTTCTTTTATGATTTATCTCAGCCTTTTGTGTTGCTAAATAGGCTAAGATGTAATCGTTAACTCATATAATACAAACATTATACTCATATTTAGCCAGTAAGAAATATATGCCACAATTTTTCAAAAGAACTAGCCAAATACAGGCTATTATTGCATTGCGCAGCATTGCAATCGCCATTCAATTACTGTTAATTCTCTTTGTCAATTTAGGATTAGCATATGAATTACCATGGATGCCATTGGTAAGTGTGATTAGCTTAGAAGTGCTTTTTACCTTCTGTAGCTACCTTTATTATAGCCGTAATCACTTGAGTGAAAAGAAAGCGAGTCAGAGAGCAATATTAGTACAAATATGTGCTGATATTATATTCCTTTCGCTGTTACTCTTTTTTAGTGGTGGCGCAACCAATGCATTTGTTTCTCTGTTACTTATTCCTATCGCGATAGCTGCGGTTACTTTAACGCCATTATTACTGACTGTAGTTGCCTTCCTTGCCATTGCTTCTTACAGTATCTTATTATGGTCATTACCCATGAGTGTTATGCACGGTAATATGCAAGGTCACTTTATTGGTATGGGTATCAACTTTTTATTTTCAGCGCTCGTGGTTGCGATTGTTGTGGGTAAAATGGCGCGTAGTATTAATCAGCAAGAGCTTGCTATTGCTGCTTATCGTGAAAATTTATTAAAGCAAGAGCAAGTTACCTCTTTAGGTGTTGCTTCTGCTCAGGTTACTCATCAATTGGCGACCCCTATAGCAACAGTGCAGCTACTAGCGGATGAGTTAAGCGAAGATTTACCTAACAATGAAATAGTGCTTGATATGCAAAACCAACTTACTCGCTGTAGAGACAGTTTATCTGATTTTCGGGCGATGGTTTTCGATATTAAAGAACAGGTAATTAAAGCCACTAATTGCCAAGATTTATTTGACGAAATAACCGATAATGTTCGAGTCAATAATCCGGAAATCAGCTTAGAGTTACAAAAAAATAGTGAAGAAAACTCTAATGGAGCCACTATTAATGCTGATGCAGCTTTATTGCCTGCAATTCTCAATTTAATCAATAATGCTATCAGAGCAAGTAAAGCTAATCACAGCAGGACGCTTAGCCTTACTTGCCAAATTATTGAGGATAATTGGCAATTCACTATTCGTGATTATGGCAAAGGTTTTACCTTAAAGAAACTTAATGAATTAGGGGTAAAACCTGTTAATAGTGAACAAGGTTTTGGTATGGCCGTTTTTTTAAGTCATGCAAGCCTTGAACGCCTTGGCGGTAAGTTAGCCCTAACAAATCATCAAGACGGTGGTGCACTCGTTACTTTGAGCTTGCCAATTTCATCTTACAATTAATTATAAGGAAGTGAGTATGCCCAATTCAGCAATAGCTGCAGCACCATCAAAACTATTAATCGTTGAAGATGATGTTATTTTTGCCAATACCCTGAATAGACGTTTAACTAAACACGGTTTTGATTGCGTGCAAGTCGATAATAACAATGATGCATTACTCGCATGCCACCGCCACACGCCTGATTATATTTTGCTGGATATGAAATTAGCAGAAGAAAATACCTTATCAATCATCACCCCGTTACGTAAACTACGTCCACAGAGTCGCATTGTCTTACTCACGGGGTTTGCTAGCATTGCTACCGCCGTAGATGCAATAAAGTTAGGTGCTGATGATTATTTATCTAAACCAGTGGATAGCCAAACACTGCTTGCGACACTCAAAGGCAGTAAAGCAGAAACTATCGAGGTCGATAGTCAAAACGAACAAACCTTATCAGCAGAGCAAGTTGAATGGCAACACATTCAACAAGTACTGAAAGCTAATCAAGGGAATATTTCAGCGACCGCTAGACAGCTCTCAATGCACAGAAGAACGTTACAACGTAAATTGCAAAAACGACCTAATTCAGCTTAATCAAGTATTAAAAATTATAGGCTAGGTGCTGATGAAACCTGATCATCATTTCTTCTTTAGTCGGTTCTATTTCAAGTTCTGCTGCCATTAACTGCATTGCTTGTTCTATTTGATTTAAAAATCGACCAAAGCCGTGGCCACTATTATTTTCAGGTGTTGCCACAAAAACTAACTGAACATTATCGGTTAGCTCACCTGCACTCCATTTGCTGACAATACCGCATGGGCTTTGCTCTGGGTTGTAACCCAACATTTGTAACTCGCCCACGCGAGATACGATTTCATGAATACTGTATCTAACAATAGGTACTAAACCATTAGCAATCAGCGCACCATTATTTAAGTTATAACGCTTTGCTGCCATAGTGAAAACATCAGTCAAATACATATACAACGGATTGTAAGGATCTTTTGAATGGCTATCTATTTCTACTTGTTGTAATAACTCATTACTGATATTCAAAGTAACCACAGCATAATTCATGGCACTATGGTGAGTCGGCACTGTCACTTTTTGGCTTGCGTAACGTTTATCAATTTCACGTAATTTATGTGCTTGGGTAATGGTACAACCTTTATTCTTAGCAAACAGGTCGTAGGTCAAATGCTGATGATCTCTCAAACGCATATCACTTTTATCTAGCTTAATTTTTTCACAAAACGTCTCGACTACTTGGCTCACTTTACTGTGAAAGTTGGCCGCATTAACTCTAATTTCGTTACCTGTAGCTAAAAAGAGTAAACAAATTTTCTTTGCTCTTTTACTGCCGTCAAAAAATGATTTCTTCAGGTGGTGACTTTCTGGATTGTAGTAAAATAGAATTTGCTGATTAGTTTGCCATTGATGCATTTCTTGGCTGTATCTTACGCGTGCCAGTTTATCATTGGCAATAAACTGACAATTTTTGAGTTCAACTTCATCAGTTAACTCAAAAAACAAGGCCGATAATTGTTGATAAAAATCATAATATGGCTGTGGCTTTAAATCGCTATATTTACCTGACAATTGCTGAAATAGTTCATCAGTCAAAGTAAACTCGGCCAAAATATACTGGTTATCACGTACGTTACCAGGTAAGTAGGCTTTATGAGCGGCACTTCGTTTTCTAATAATTGACATGTTCATCCCTAACGTTGTTAGCCTTTTAAGATGGGAGCAGTATAATGAACGTAAATGAAGTTTTTGTGACTTTTATATGTCACTAATATTACACTGGTAAGCTACTTTACGAGGCCAGAGTAAACAGAGAAACGCAGCCCTATATAACTTTTCATTCGCATTGCATCTGCAAAGGACCTAATTTGTTAAACGATCAACAAGCCCTGATTGAAGCTATTAATCAAACCATGCCATTTGGAAAGTATGCTGGTAGAAAATTATTGCAATTGCCTGAGCCATATTTGGTGTGGTTTCATAGTAAAGGCTTTCCTGAAGGGAAATTAGGGCAACAATTAGCCTTGATGTACGAAGTAAAACTCAATGGTTTAGAAACTATGCTGAAACCTTTATTACGTCCTTAGGAGTTTAGAGCTCGATTTTTCTCGAAGGAGGTTATCTGACAAACAGAATTTCGCAACAGCAATTTTTTAGAGTAATTTTGTCTATCAAGTTAGCTCTTTATTATCTATCGCAATAAGGTTTTACCATGAAGGTATGCTAACAATCTGTTTTGCCAAGACAAACTTTTCTGAAGAAAAACAAGCCTTAAATTTTTCTTACTTTGTCCTGATACCTCCTCCTCATATTTACATATTTTCACTTGCACCACTTGCAAAAATCCTCTTAAATAACTCGTCGATTGATGAAATTTCATACGCTATTCAGACGATGTAAAATTCGATAATCGGCCACTCTATGGTATTAAGTAATAAAAAGACCCCAGGTAAATGAGGGATACTAAATTTGTTTATTAATTGATTTATCAAACAATTACAAAATGTTTATAAGGTGGAATAAATGAAAAGACAGAAAAGGGATAAATTAGGTAGAGCGCATTCTAATGGCTATCAGGCTGGCCTTGGTGGTAAAACAAAGGAGCAATGCCCTTATCAGAGTATTGATGCTAAATCGCAGTGGTTAGGTGGTTGGCGAGACGCCATAAGTGACAGGAATTTGGGACTGTTTAAATAGACATTAGGTCAACACTTTATCCCCGAAGCATAACGCTTGGGGATAAATATTATCAATAAACAGAGTTATAGCAATCGTACTTATTAAATCACTCGAGAAAAACGTTGTTGATTCACATGTTTTTTCATATAAGCATCAAAGCTCATACAAATAATACGAATCAATAAGCGGGCTTTTTGCTCAACCTTAATATAATTTGCATTATTTTCGACTAATCCATCATCAATAAATGTAGTTAATAATGGTAAATCTTCAGCAAAGTATTCATCAAAATTAATATTATACTTCTCACTAATGGCTTGCTTATCTAGATACAAGTTACACATTAACTCTTGAATGACCTCACCACGTAAAATATCATCTTCAGATAAACTAACACCCTTAATTTGCGCATGTTGTTTTTCAGTGATTGATTGATAATATTCTTTCAAATCTTTTATATTCTGACTAAAGCTATTTCCAATAGAGCTAATTGATGACACGCCTAGCCCTAATAAGTCACAACCGCCTTTAGTGGTGTAACCTTGGAAATTACGATGCAAAGTACCATCACTTTGCGCTATTGCTAATTCATCATTAGGTTTTGCAAAATGGTCCATACCGATAAAGTCGTAACCAAAGTCACAAAGCGTTTCTATAGCCAACTTCATCAAGGCAAATTTTTCTTGTGTATTAGGTAACCATTCATCGCGTAACTTACGCTGTGCAGCAAAGCGATTTGGTATATGGGCGTAACTAAACAAAGAGATACGGTCAACATCCCACTCGTGTGCTTTTACTAACGTTTTAGCAAAATTTTCCAGTGTTTGATGCGGTAGACCATAGATTAGATCTATATTAATAGACTTAAAACCAACAACTTTCGCGTGCTGAATAAAATCACCGATAAACTCGGTTGACTGAACACGGTTAATCGCTTGCTGTACTTTTAAATCAAGGTCTTGTACACCTAAACTCAACCGATTGAAACCTAATGAAAATAAATGTTCAGCCAAGTTCATTTCAATTTCACGCGGATCAATTTCAATACTCATTTCTAGCTCATCTGAGAAATTAAATTTCTCTTTCAATAAAGAAACTAGTTGAGTGATTTGCGGATGTGTTAAAAAGCTAGGTGTACCACCACCCCAATGTAATTGCTTAACGGTGTACTCTTCAAATAATGGTGCTTGTAGCGCTATTTCTTCGGCTAAATATTCAAGGTAAGTATCGGCTTTGCCACGATGACGAGTAATAACTTTATTACAACCACAGTAATAACAAAGCGTGTGACAAAATGGGATATGCACGTAAAGTGACAATTCGCGATTTTGCGAGGTTTTTATCGCTTTAATAAAGTCTTCATGTTTAAAATCATCATGAAACTCTAACGCTGTTGGATAAGAGGTATATCTTGGTCCGCTGGTGTTATATTTATTTAATAGCGTATTATCGAAGAATTGACTTACTTTCATATTTTCATACCGTTTTATTTAGTGAACGAAAATAGTATAGCCTTTATATAATTTATGGGCATTGATCAAGCGCAACAACAGACCTTAATAAGATCTGTTATTGGAATCAAGGTCCGCTATTGTCGCTAAGGAGTTAGCTGGGCGAGTTGTTCAGTAGTGAACGTATAAAGCTCACCCAAATCACTTACAACTTCATCATGTCTCTTATTCAGCGCCGTCATACGTTGGTAATCTTCACGCATGCGCTCTTTTTTTGTTAACGTTTTACGTGCATCAAGAATTGAGAGACTTTTAATTTCTTCGTACAAGCCAAAAATTCCCGGAAATTTCTCGGACACTTCCGTTAATGTTTTCAATGAAGACAGTAAGACTGACAAGCGCCAGCAACCTTCATCGAACTCACATTGCTCTTCCTGCATAGCACGTGTAATCAATAACACGCTATCAAACACTTTTTTATCGTGTTTATTGAGTGCTTGCTGTTGAGCCAACTTTGCTTGTGCCTGTTGCTCTTTTTGCTGGGCTACCTGTTTTAATAACTTACCTGCATAAACCGCTAAGGCAATTACAATAATAACGCCAAGCAATAAAGCATAAAGCCAAAAATCACTCATTGATGTTACTCTTTTTCTTCAAAATCAGAGAAGTCTGGACGATCTAATTTATCCCATAATTCATCTTCGCTGTCACTGCCAGTAGATAAATCGTTGTCATTAGTGTCCTCATCTTCATCAAGACCTAATTCAGCCGATAATACTTGATGACGTTCCATTTTCTCGTTGTAGTAATCAACTTCTTGCTCTGTTAATTCAATATCGTCTTCTTGTTTAGCTAGAATGTTTTGCAATAATTCATCCTGCTCAATAGCATCAATTTCTTGCTCAGCAGACAATTCAACAACTGTATCTTCAACAAAACGCACACTCGCAATAGCTGATGACTTATCGCTATTTTGCTTTGTTTTCACTTGTTTAGGTTTGTCCTGCTTGGCAACAACTTTACCCAAAACAATCGGTGTTTTATTTCCAAGACGCGGGTCTTTATTTCCACTCTGCTGTTTATTATCAGCTTGGTCTTGCATCGCTTCTTTTTGACGATTACCTGCCACTTTACCCGTAGATTTACGGATACGTTTCTCAACGGTAGCTAATTCTTGCTTACTTAATTTAGGTTTGGCAGTAGGTGCTCCACCTGGTTTTCTAGATTTTTTTGAACGAGACATATATACAGTTACTTTTTTACTAATAATGTCGGACATTTTACGTTATTAATGGCTTAAAAACCTTAAAAAGCAGAAAAAAGACACAAAAAAAGCGCCAATTGGCGCTTTTTTTGTATTTAAAGAACTTAAAGACGAATCTTAATCTTTGGGTGAGTATTAATTTCCCCCCCTTTAGAGATAACAGCGATATTATCATTGCAGCTTAGTACTGCCACATGAGTATCATGAAAGTCTCTAATGAAATTCAACTTATAGCCAAATTGCGCTAAGCTACTGGCTGCAAATTTTTGTGCCAAGGTTAAGCTTTCCCAAAGTTTATCCGTATCATCGATCACTTCTTCCCGGCGCTCTAACAGGTACTCTCTTTGCATTGCTGCAGCCATAATTTACTCTCCCTAGACCAATTATGATTTAGATAAGTTTTATTATTATTAATAATAATATTAATATTTTGAATGAAATTTAACCTACTTTACATGTAACATCAATAGGGATTACACTATCACCATGAATTAATTGGTTTTTAATCAAGTAGTCTTTGATATATAAGGTAAAAAATGACACGTGTATTAGATGAGTTATCAGCGTTATTAAAACTGGAAGTTATTGAACAAGGCATCTATCGAGGACAAAGCCAAGATTTAGGCTATAAAGCACTGTTCGGCGGTCAAGTTATGGGTCAAGCGCTTTCAGCAGCTCAAGAAACAATTGCAGCTAATCGCTTTGTTCATTCTTTGCATTCTTATTTCTTACGCCCTGGTGACGCTAGTTTACCCGTTATTTATGAAGTAGAAAACATTCGTGATGGTTCTAGCTTTAGTACCCGTAGAGTGCAGGCAGTGCAAAATGGTAAAGCCATTTTCTACATGACCGCGTCTTTTCAGCACCCTGAACCTGGTTTTGATCATCAAGATACTATGCCAAATGTAGTCGCTCCTGAAGAACTTCCATCGTTTACTGATTACATTAAAGCCAACCAACATGCTATACCTAAATCTTTACGAGAAAAATTTTTAGCTGAAAAGCCCATCGATATTCGCCCAGTTCAGCAATATAATTGGTTACAACCTGAAGTAACAGAAGCGGTAAGCCAAATGTGGATAAAGGCTAATGGTAATTTACCTGACGATTTAGGCATTCATACCTATATGTTGGCTTACACATCAGATTTCCATTTTCTACCAACGGCTCTGTTTCCTCACGGCGCCAGTTATTGGCAACCCAGTTTTCAAATTGCTACTATAGATCACGCTATGTGGTTTCATCGTCCATTTCGCTTTGATGATTGGTTACTCTATTGCATCGACAGCCCATCGGCTAGTAATGGCCGTGGTTTAGTCAGGGGTCAGATATATAATCGTCAAGGAGAATTAGTTGCCTCTACCATGCAAGAAGGTGTGATTAGACAACGATAAGAATAAGATTCAGTAATATGGTGATAAGTTCAATTCCATATTACTGCTCAATAATTGACTTCACGTTAAGGTAATGAACAGCTAGGTATCCCGCTTTCTTTTTTCTAATGCTTTACGCTTTTCAACCGCAAGTGACGTTACACGGGTTTTTAATACCGACTCTAAACCTAACATGAAGTACACTTCTGCCATTAAAAACAATGGCCCTATCAAAAATTGACTCAAATCATCAACAAAAGCCGGTTTGGCTTTTTCATAATAATGGCCAATAAACTGAATAATCCAACCAACAACAAAGAGTCCTATTGCTATATAGATTAAACCTGGTGTACCGCTAAATAATTGGGCAATATATAGGTTAATGAGTATATAAACCAACATACCAGCAGCTAATAAACGATGTAAAAAGATATAGTAAATAGCCACAACAGAAAAAATAGCCATCGCTAAGGTATAGTGCAAAGTAACCTGAGTACTGAAAACATCATCCAGGGTTATTTCAAAGGCAATAGTGCTCAACATCAGTGTTACGGCTAACACGATTAAAGGCACTCCAATAAAATGTGTGTTAATGTTTTTCTGATTCAAGTGCACGCTTTTATAACGTGCTAATTGCTCTTCAATTGACTTCATTTGAATACCTGTCTCTTATACACATCTGACGCTGCCGACGAAGAGGATAGTGTAGA
>OJBR01000627.1_pt1 | contig 13969 bp, 11 predicted proteins | sample 1591161 | NCBI WGS metagenome assembly OJBR01 (sample SAMN05416803, study PRJEB24817) | seawater metagenome | isolation source: Sea water | place: Canada:Atlantic | collected 2013-07
CTCTAAGCCTTTTAATTCTCGCTGAGTGGGAAAGAACTTAATCAACTTGGTATAAGATCCCATGACTTATTAATGGTAATACTATTCATTATTATCATGTTCATAAGGTTTATTCTTTTGTAAATTAAATAACCTTGTGAAAAATTTTACTACCCGATATCGAGATTTATAAGCAACTCGTATGTTCGGCGCTAATGTTACTAGTCCGCCTTGGCCTAAATGTGAAAAGGGGTCGTCAACGATCCATTTGGGCTCTAATCGATCCCAAGCATGAAAAGCTCTTCTGTAAACTTTAACCTTCACAAGTGATTGGTCATGTTCAGATAAGTTATCTACTAATGCTGGGCAGGTTTCTGGTAAATCATAATCATCTTTGGTACCTGTTTGAATGAGAACAGGTGCACCAGTGAAGTTATCAAACTCAAAACCGGGTGCATAATTAAATAACCAGCAAAGTGGATAGTGAGCTACATGTCCGGCAAAACGATAGGATAATCCAGTCATTGACATGTATTGCTCTGTTGCGGTTAGCATAGATAAAATACCACCCCAAGAAAAGCCAATAACACCAATGCGATCTTTATCTATGTTGGGATGTTGAGCTAAATAAGCGAGAGCGGCAAAAACATCAGGTAAGGTTTCCTGTGGAGACGCAGGTCTATTTTCGCTTCCTCCTGCTAAGTCACGTGCACCCCATAAATCAAGCTCTAAGGTCGCAATTCCACTATGATTGAGTGCACGAGCATAGAAAGCCCCTGTACTGTCTACCCCTGCAGAACTATGTAAAATAACGACTGCGGGTATTTCGGAATTTGAGTTTCTTGGGACACGTAATTGTGCCGATACCTGCCAGCTTTGTGTAGGCGTTACGACAGGAATGGCAATATACGATATTCTTGTGGGTAGTTTTGTCGCGTAAACAAAACCTTGGCAAAAGAGTAATAGTAAAATGACTAAAAACATTTTTTTAAGCATAGTAAATCCATTAATATTGATTGTTGTATATGAACCATACTCATTTACTACAGATCGCGAACATCACTATCAAGAGATGGCTTACTTCCATGAAGCGCTTTAATAATAGCTGTATATTATTTAAACGTCTAACTGATGACCTGCATATGTGTCTTAACCTTGCGTGAGTCTTTTAGTCTGCATTAACATCACATTTATGCGCTAACGTAAAAAACTGTGTACGTCGTTGTCGAATTTTACCGTTCTAAAGTTAAAGGTATGCAGGTAAGTAATTGTGTAACCTATGCAGATTGTATATTCTTTCTGAGTTGACAACTATTTGAGACTCTTATGAAAAAATTACTTAGCTTTGCAGCGCTTTCATTAATGACAGCGGTAACTTCAGTCAAAGCAGCAGACTCAGCGTCTGAAGTGTTTACCGTTGAAAAACTTAATGAATTAAACCAACTGCATGATGTCACTTTATCTCCTCAAGGTGATGTACTGGTTTATGGTTTAAAAAAAGGCAGTAGCTCTAAAGACAACCACTTATATAAACAAAATATTAAAACAGGTAAAGTGAGCCAATTTACCGATAATGAAAAACCTGAAAGTAATGTGCTATGGGCTGATGATGGTCAATCGGTATTCTTTTTATCTTCACGCACTGGCAGCAGTCAAGTTTGGCAACAGTCGTTAAATGAAAAGACAGCTAAGCAAATATCTGATTTCCCTATTGGCGTTAACGCTTTTACTTTCGCTAAAAATGGTCAAGTGTTTGCTCTTTCATTCACGGTAAAACCAGGCTGTGAAACATTCGACTGTACACTTGCAGCAAAGAAAATGGATGAAGAGAAAAAATATAATATTCGCGCTTATGATCAGCTAATGGTACGTCATTGGGATACATGGGCTACAGACTATAAAGAGCATCTATTTGTTGCTCATGTAAATAAAGATGGCCTACTTACTCAAGCGCAAGACATTATGCCGAGCTGGCAGAGTGACTTTGCTGGCATTAGCCAAGTGAGTGTTCACCCAAGTTCCACTTCATTAGTTTTTTCAGGCAAAGATTCATCAAGTAAAGATGCAGCAAAAGATCATGCATGGACGACCAACTTTGATATTTTTGAAGTGGCATTATCAAACGGGCAAACTGCTTTTAACTTAAAGAATATCACTGAAAACAATAAAGCGTGGGATTCTAGTCCTGTGTATTCTTCTAATGGTCGATTTCTTGCTTACAAAGCGATGAAAACACCTGGCTATGAAGCCGATAAGTTTACTTTACAATTACGTGACAGCAGAACAGGAAAAACGCGTGCGGTTGCGAGTGAATGGGATCGTTCAATTAGCAGCTTAGCATTTGCACCGGACAATAAGTCGCTATATGTTGTGGCACAAGATGTAGGTCAAAAGAGCATTTTCTCTATTACTCCTGAATTTGATGAAGTTCGCAGTATTTATAATGTAGGGAGCAATGGTGATATTAGCAGTGTAGGAAACAAAATTTACTTTTCTCGTCATACATTGAATTCACCAAAAGATATTTTTTCAATTGATAATCATGGTGATGATCTTAAACAGTTAACCGACATCAATAAAGACAAGCTTGCTCAGGTTAAATTTGCTGATTATGAGCAGTTTAACTTTAAAGGTTGGAATGATGAAACAGTACATGGCTACTGGTTAAAGCCAGCCAACTATGAAAAAGACAAACAGTACCCAATCGCCTTTTTAGTACACGGTGGACCACAAGGTAGCTTTGGCAATATGTTCCATTACCGTTGGAATGCTCAATTGTGGGCAGCGCAGGGTTATGGTGTAGTTATGGTCGACTTCCATGGTTCTACCGGTTATGGACAAGGGTTTACCCATTCAATCAGTCGTGATTGGGGTGGTAAACCATTAGAAGATTTACAAAAAGGCTTAGACTTCATCGTAAAAGATCAGCCTTGGTTGGACGGCGATAACGCTTGTGCGTTAGGTGCTTCTTACGGTGGTTACATGATGAACTGGATAGCTGGCAATTGGCCTACTCGCTTTAAATGTTTGATTAACCATGCTGGTTTATATGATATGCCAAGCTTTTATCAATCTACCGAAGAATTATGGTTCCCTGAGTACGACATGGGCGGTCCTTCATGGGGCAAAGAAAATGGTAGTGCTAAAGGCAAAGTAAGCCCTGATTACAGTAAGTTTAACCCATCTGCTTATGTTAATAACTGGCAAACACCTATGTTAGTGATTCAAGGAGAGTTAGATTACCGCGTACCTTATGCACAAAGTTTAGGTGCATTTACCACCTTGCAGCGCAAAGGTATTGATAGTCGTTTAGTGATGTTTCCCGATGAAGACCACCACATTCGTAAACCTGACAACTTAGTAGTTTGGTATGACGAAGTCTTTAAATGGTTAGAGAAATATACTAAGAAGTGATAACAAAAAAGGCACATTAACTTAGGTTAATGTGCCTTTTTCATTTTAGAAATGCTTAAAACGAAGGACTATCGAAATAGAGTCTTAAGTTAATCCTGCTCAGAGGCTTCTTTTAGATAAGCAAGTCTATCTTGTTCTTGCTCAAAAGCCGCTTGAATTTCAGCTAATATTGTCTCAACATCGGCACTTTGAGTATCTTCTGCGAATAGGCCTGTCAATTTCGTGGTATCACTTAATTCACCTGCTTCATACAGTGCCCACATCTCTTCACCAAATTTAGTTAATGCTAAGTTTGGAGCAAATTGAGCGTAATATGTAGTGATATTATTGACATCTCTCAGTAACATCGCTTTGGCATTGTTATTCGCTGAAGCATCAACTGCTTGGGGTAAGTCGATTACGACTGGGCCATAAGCGTCTACCAAGACATTAAATTCAGATAGATCGCCATGGACTATGCCTGCACATAACATGCGCATAACATAAATCATCATTAAGGCATGATCTTCGATCGCTTGCTCTGCAGGCATAACAACATCATTGAGTCGTGGTGCAACATCACCTTCCTCATCAGTAATGAGTTCCATTAATAGCACGCCGTCAAAACAGCCATAAGGTTGTGGTACACGAACATCATGCTCTGCAAGGGTATACAAGGCGTCAACTTCAGCATTTTGCCAAGCTGTTTCTTGTTGGCTCTTACCGTACTTAGAGCCTTTCTCCATTGCTCTAGCACGTCTACTACTGCGGCCTTTTCGACCTTCAGTGTATTGTGACGCTTTTTTAAAGCTACGTTTAGTGGCTTCTTTATAGACTTTCGCACAACGAATTTCATCGCCGCAACGAACGCGGTAAACAGTGGCCTCTTTACCGCTCATTAGTTGATTGAGCACTTCATCAATTAAGCCTTCTTCTACGAGAGGCAATAGTCGCTTTGGAATTTTCATTGCGCTGTTATACATCAGATGCGCTAAGGAAGATAGTAAAACATGATTTGTGACCTTGATACGGGCACTATGCTAAGGTTTTACCTGACGATGACATGAATAAATATTACAGAATTAAGACTCTAAAAGTAGTGCTAATTTAGGTTGTGAATTTTGAACAATTCCACTTAATCGCTTGGCTAAAGTATTATCTTCAAAGGGAAACTTGGTTTTTCGCTAGCTCTGCATGCCCGATCTATTATTTCGTCTCTCTATTAAACGCTTCCAGCTTATCTTCTAGAGCCGTCAATTTTTGATAGATCTTGTCATTTTGTAACAATATTTCTTCGTTTTGTTGTCTAAGTTCTCGGTTTTTAATATTGGTATCGGCAAAGCCAAAAATCTTATTGGCAAAAACAGCACCTACACCACCTAATATGCCGACACCTAAAATGAACATAGTAAAAACAGCAATGCGACCCGCTAAAGTAATTGGATAGACATCACCAAAGCCGATGGTGGTGGACGACATCAACATCAGCCAAAAAGCATCGGCATAATTTTTTACGGGTGAGCCCTCTACGGCGGTTTCTGCGACAAAAGTGACATAACCTAAACTGATATTAATAAAGGCAAATAGGACGAAAGAAAGTATTGCTAATATGCCATAGTTATAATTTTTCACGCCAAACTCATCGACTTTATATAAGTTACTTTTTTCCATGGCGTTTTGCAGAATAATCATCTTGTTCTCTTTGCTATTTATTCAGAATATTTTTGATGATATTACAATCTGCGACGATAGCAAAGTGTTTGCGTGGGGATAATTAATACTATAGATCATAGAGATTGCGCGCTGTGTATCATTCTTTTTCTGCTATTTGGCAAATTTACTATGATGGCATAAACTTAACTGTATATTTCATGTTCTAAGATACGGGGGCACTTATGGGGAGATGTTACAATAATATAGTCATTGATGCGTCAATCGAAGCAGTTTGGCAACAAATAGGCAACTTTCATGATATGTCGTGGGCGGACGGGGTGATTACCTCTTTAGCTAAAGTGGGTCAAGCTAGTGGTACAGAAGTTGGTGCTAAGCGCATTCTAAATGATGCCATTCATGAAACCTTAGTATCACTAGATAGCAGTAATTATACCTTCACCTATTCTATTGATGATGGGCCAGATGCCATTGCTAAGTCAGCGGTAGATAACTATTTAGGTATGGTTAATTTGTCTGAAAGTAGCACGGGTGTGCTGGTTGAATGGAGCTCTAGTTTCACTTCAGATAATGAGAAGGCGGTTACCGAGTTTTGTGACCCCATTTATATGGCATTACTTGGCGCACTGAAAAACAGCTTCAATTAAACCCGGCTTACCTCAGTGTTAAATTCACCTGCACTAGGCAAGCTATTGATATCACTCTTTGCTTAAAATAAGGGCAATGGTTTTTCTATTTTTTAAGAATGCTTAAGATTAACCACCTTCTTTAAAATTGGTCATTAGCCAAGTGCATATTGTTAACTTGCTTTTTTAGCTGTCTTTTTCTGAAAAGTTTTTTTACCGCGCTTAGGCTTAAAAGCAACTTTAGGTAAACCAGAAAAAGATTGTTGGCTGGCACCTTTTACCATCTCATTAACTATATTTGTTAATGGTTGCATAAAACTTAAATAACTGGCGTTCTTTTCACTGATTGCGGTGAGTGTTGCTTCCCATTGTGCCGTCATATCGGGCAGAGTGGCCATTGGTGGTAGAGCATTTATTAAGGCTACGCCAACTTCCGTTGCCGTTATTGCTTTGCCTTGGCGTTGTAAAAACCCGCGCTTAAAGAGTAAATCAATAATGCCGGCGCGGGTAGCATCTGTCCCTAAACCATCAGTTTCTTTCAATACTTTTTTAATGGCCGCGTCATTAACGTAACGGGAAATACCCGTCATGGCTCCAAGCAGTGTTGCATCAGTAAAAGATTGCGGTGGCGATGTGTGTTTCTCTATTAATTCGCCTTGATGGCAATGTAATAGTTGCCCTTTTGTTAAAGGGGGCAATGTTTGTTCTTGATCTTGCCCGTTCTCTAACTTTTGCTGGTTTTTCGTTTTATTACCTTTTGGGAATAAGACCTGCCAGCCCAGTTGTTTTTCTGTTTTTGCTTGGCTTATAAAATTCCCGCCTGCAATTAATAATTCTACTTTGGTTTGCTGATAAATATAGGCAGGATAAAACTGTATTAAATATTGACGCACAATCAGTAGATAGACATTTTTTTCAAAGGTGTTTAAATTGATGTTCTCAGGTGATTTTTCGGTAGGAATAATCGCATGATGTGCCGTTATTTTTTTATCATTCCAAGCTTTACTCACTAAAGACGTATTTGCCTCTTGAGCAGGTTTATTGCATGGCAATGATGAGCTGGCGAGTGTATTAACAATGCCACTCGCTTGCTTTAATTGTTCTTTAGGTAAGTAACGACAATCTGAACGAGGGTAGGTAATCAACTTATGTTTTTCGTATAAAGCTTGGCACACATCCAGTACAAGTTTTGCATTCATAGAAAACTGCTTAGCAGCACTAATCTGTAACTGTGACAAATTAAAGGGCAGAGGGGCGGCTTGCTGTTTTTCATTACTGTCAATATTACTGATAGTCGCTGTTTGGTTCTCAATGCGTTTAACAACATTTTCAGCTAACGCTTTTACCAATACTCGACCTTCTTCATCACAATACGGTTGGCAGTTTTCACTTGGCTGCCATTTTGCAGTAAAAGCGATACCTTCATCTGAATTCAGGGCAATATTTGCCTGCACTTGGAAGAAAGGTTTACTGATAAATTCTGATATTTCTTGCTCACGTCTAACGACTAAACCTAACAAGGGTGTTTGCACACGCCCTACGGACAATACCGAGTTGTATCCGGTTTTTTGCCCTTGCAAAGTATAAGCACGGGTGAGGTTAATACCATAAAGCCAATCAGCGCGAGATCGCGCTAAAGCAGAGATCGATAACGGCATAAAATCGCTATTAGGTTTTAGTGAGGTAAGTGCCCGTTTTACGGCAGGTAAGTTTAAATCGCTGATCAACAGACGTTTAATGTTAGCTTTTTTTGTTTTTGATAATTTAAAGTAATCAATCACTTCATCAACGAGTAATTGACCCTCTCTGTCGGGGTCGCCTGCGTGAATAATTTCATCGGCTTGTTTTATTAATTTTCTTAAGACAGTGAGTTGTGAACGAGTGCGAGCTATCGGCTTTAATTGCCATTGCTGTGGCACTATTGGTAGATTTTCCATGCGCCACTTTTTTAATTCGAGGTCATAATCTTCAGGGTCAGCTTGCGCCAAAATATGTCCGATACACCAACTGACCACATCACCATTAGCGAGTTCGATGTGTGTTTTATGGTTTTTTTTTGGCTTAGGTAATGCAGCAGCAATCGCGCGACCTAAACTCGGTTTTTCGGCAATATAGAGTTTCAAGCCATGTCCAAGTGTTAGTGAGTAACAACAATGGTTTAAGTATAAATCGTTTACTGGTTTTATGTACAGCTTTATTGGTAGGCTTTGTCCAGGTACCGAAAGTATGCCTTATACTGTTACGAATCTACTAGCTATAAGGCTATTAATGTTTACGTTTAAACGTTAGCACTAGAATAGTGCCGATTAAGATAGTCATAGAAGCGATTATTACACGTAATGTGATGGCCTCATTCAGTAATAGGGCACCCGCTAAGGTTACTAAGAGTGGGACACTTAATTGCACAATGGCGGCTTGAGTCGCCTTAAGCTCAGGTAATACACTATACCAAATGATATATCCGATACCCGAAGTGACAATACCTGATAGCAGCGCATAAATAACGCCTATATTTGCTAAGTCGATAGTGTTATTCGTTGATAGGTAAACGATGAGCCATAACAGTATTGCCATGGGGGCCGCTTTTATGAAGTTACCGGCAGTACTAGCTGCTGGGTTATTTGCCCCTCTGCCTTGCAGTGTATAAATACTCCACGCGACCCCTGAAATACACATCAAGAATGCGCCCATAAATGAAGGCGCGCTTATGCCGGGTAGCATCAAAACCACTAGTCCAGCAAGGGCTAAAACAAAACCAATTAATTGTATTACGTTTAGTCGTTCTCCTTCACGATAACCTGCGACTGTCATCGTAATTTGTACTGAACCAAAGAGTAATAAAGCACCTGTACCAGCCGCGATCAACCCATAACCATAGGTAAAACTCACCGCATAAATGAACAAAGCAAAAGCCGCGAACCATGTGCCACCTTGGACTATTTTTTTATCTTTTTTTATTGCTAAAAATAGCCATAAGAAGAGTGCTCCAGAGACAACTCTAAGCATAATAAAGCTGGCTTCATCAATAGCCGTTTCTTCAAGGGCAAATCGGGTGATGAGAGAGTTAGCTGCAAAGGCTGATAGTGATAGGAAGGTGATAAGAATAATGCGAAGCCGAGTCATATTGTGCCTTGTTTTTGTTCTGGAAAACTAAAGTGGGAGGATAAGTGACTCGATTTTACACATCAAGGAAGTGCAGGAGCATATAAGGTATTAACTTGCCATTTTAGCAAGCTAATACCTTACTTGATAAGATTAAACCATATCCTCAAAAGGATTTTGAGTAGGTAGCGCAATACTATTCTTGAATTCAGCGAAGCTTAAACTGTCACTAGTTAACTCAATATTAGCTTCATCGATCAGACCCTCACCAAATTTGTAAATTAAATCGAATTGACCATCATTAGCGTTATCACGATATACCTGCTGGGCTTGTTCTACTTCAACTAATTTTTGTTGATAGGTTTCCATAGCCTCAACACCGTAACGTTTCTCCATCATGGTTAAACTTACTTTTGGAGAAAAAACAGTCGCTGTAGCATTATTACCACCAAAACCTTTAGAATTGATAAATGCAATGTCCATATCAGGGCAGTGCCAATGATCAGTAGCAATATTTAGGTGCTCGTTATGAACATCTTCAGCAACTTCATCAATAGTGGTAATACCTGGCATAATATTATCGCTAAAAATACCTAATGCCATCGCCATTTGGTCACCACTAGCAGGACCTAATGTGTGACCTATATAGGCTTTAGGTGCTGCAACTGGCCAATTTTCGATGTTAAAGCATTCTGCAACTTTATGATAAATCAATGATTCAGTAACGCGGTTTTGTGGTGTACTTGAACCGTGCGCCAAAATAAAACTGCGATCTTGTAGCGCTTCTTTACCTAACACTTGCTCAGCTAAGGCAACCGATTTAGCCATAGTAATATAGTTACCAGGGCCTGGTGCGGTAATCGATTTTTTGTAACCGTCAGCATTAATGAAAACGTCGGCAACAGAGCCGAGTACTTTTGCGCCCATCTCTAATGCCAGCGCATCATCCATCAATACAACAAATTGTGCGCCTTCACCCATAGTAAAACCACAGTTCTGACCAAATGGACGGCTAGTTCGACGATGATCAGCAGTATCAGTACCATCAAGTTTTTTCAGCCCTTCTTCATTGGCTAATGCGCTCATGTTGCCAAAACCTTCAATCATTTCTGGTGTAATAGGCGCTTCACTACTACCAACAATAGCGACACGAGTACGACCAGCGGCCATGTCATGTGTTGCTGCTCGTAAGTTATATAAAAATGTTGCACACGCACCAGAGCTAGTAAACGTCGTACCGACATTGCCAGTAACATAAGCATTAATAAAATCGGTAGACATGGTATTAAGGCCTAGCGCTAATTGTTTGGTGCTGACACGAGAACCGGTTAAACGGCTCTTAACTAAGCCACCAAAGCCTTCATCATGCATTTGTCCTGCTATTGACGCTGAGTAGGTACCGACTTCATCCGGACTAATTTTATCTAGAATAGCATCCCATTCTAGACCAGTAGAGCGAATAGCATCTGTCGCTGCAAAGATTGTTACTTGTAAACCGCGTGGATGGTTTCGACTCTTGTAAAGTTCAGTAGGATCGAATCCTGTAGGAAATTGACCTGCAGCTTTAATAGGATTATCACGATATGAATCGTGGGTAATTGTTAGTTGCTCAGGAATTTCGACAGAAACTCTACCTTTGCCTAAGTCAGTTACTAACCATGAATTTGGGACTGGTACAGGTAACTCTTTAGCACGTAATTCAAATGCTATAGGTTTATCGGTAGCGCTGACATTCATTTTTTGATGCCAGTGAGTTGCATCAGGATCAAAATGATTTTTTTCAATTTTACGAATTAAAGTGCCGGCAAGAATTTGTTGGCCAAATTTACTTTCTATCTCTTCAGCTAAAACAAGGTTACCGTCGTTATCAACTAAAGTGTCACCTTTTTTTGTGACAATTTTCATTAAGCTTGCTAAACCAACAAATGTTTCTTGGCGTGCTTGAGCAGTTAATTTGTCGATTACTATACGTCGGAAGCCTTGATGAAAAGAAGTACGGCCTGAAGCATTAATACCGCCCATGCCAATAATTAAAGGTAAACGTGTCATGTAATAATCCACTTAAAGAATTTGAATAAATGCAAAATAGTAGTATTGCGTTTGATGTTATCTATTCTAATGACTCTTCAGAATAATAATAAGCCAAAATGGCCTAATGACATGTTATAATGGCCAAAAATAGCACATAAAAAAGAAATTATGCCTAATAAGCGCGTAAAGACAGATGAATTGACGGTGAATTTACTTATTTATCCGCATGTTTTAGCCACGGGGCTCACTTTACCTGTTGAGATGTTACTCGCTGGTGAAGCCTTTGCTAGGCGTTATGACAAATCGGTATTAACACTTAACACGCAATTTTTAAGTGAATCGGTAGCTAAAATTAAATCGCGTGCAGGTATTACTATGATTGCAGATATAACGCTTGATAGTGAGTTAGTGGCTAGGACAGTCCCGCCTGATATTATTATTGTGCCGAGTTTATGGCGAAATCCTCGTCCTGTACTAAAAAGCCATCAAAAATTAGTTGCTTGGTTAAAAAAGTGTTGGCAACAAGGAAGTACGCTAATTGGTGTTGGCACTGGCGTGTGTTTTTTGGCGGAGTCAGGTTTGTTAGATAATCACTCAGCAACCACTCACTGGCATTATGTTGACCAGTTTAAGCGAGATTATCCGCAAGTTGATTTAAAGCCTGATTTTTTTATTACGCAATCTGAACGCATTTATTGTGCTGCTAGTCTAAACGCACTGGCTGATATTATTGTCCATCTAATCGCTCAACACTATGGCAAAGAAGCGGCACAAAATGTTGAACGAAATTTCTCTCACGAAATACGTAAACCTTATGAGGAACAACGTTATTTAGAAGGATCGGGTGATAGGCATGCGGATGAACTGATTGCTGAAATTCAATTTTGGTTACGCACCAATTTAAATACTGAATTTACCCTGACAGAGATTGCTAAGCAATTTGGTATGAGTCAGCGATCATTTACTCGTCGTTTCAAAGCGGCAACGGGTGTACGTGCGACACAATACTGGCAGCAATTAAGAATTGAGACCGCAAAAGAATTATTGGCATCAAGTAATTTAACGATACAAGAAATAGCCGATCAGGTTGGCTATCAAGACCAAGGTCATTTAACGCGCCTATTTAAGAAAGATTTACATCTAACTCCCAAAGATTACCGAGCCATGGTAAGAAAAAAACTGTTCAGTTAAAGAGAATACGAATATCAAAAGGTAAATTATAATATCGGCGTTTCATCATTTAGCTCATTGAATGATAGGTCACTTTATTCTTTCCATGTGACTTGGCTTCATAGAGTAAATTATCGACTCGCTTAGCAATTGAATTTGGGCTATCACCCATAGTTACTTCACAAATCCCTAAACTGATGGTGATATTAATCTCTGAAAGTAGTGCAGTAGAAGCGACAATGTGCCTTAATTTTTCGGCTAACTTAATTGCATCAACCTTGGTTTTTGACTCTGATAGAATGACAAACTCCTCACCGCCGATTCTAAAAAGATGATCAGTTTCTCTAATATTACTTTCGAGCAGCGCACCAAAATTTCGTAATACAGTATCACCAACGTCATGACCAAAATTATCATTAATATCTTTAAAATCATCAATGTCTATACTGATAATTGAAAAGGAGGTTTGATAACGCTCATAAACTGCGAGTAGAGATTTAATTTTAAGGTTATAGGCTTTTCTATTTTTTACCCGTGTAAGTTCATCTAGCAATGTTTGCTCTTGTAATTTTTGATTGGCTTTTTCTAATGAGGTGATATCTCGACTAATACCTAAGATTCCAGTGTTGGTACCGTCATAAACAAAGGGTATTTTTTTAGTTAACAAGTAAACCCTTTTGTTATTCGGATAGGTAACCCATTCTTCATTAGATCTGACATTGCCTTCAGCGAGCATAAGCTTATCGTGTTTTCTGAATTGACTAGCTAAATTATCATCAAATAATTCAAAATCGTCTTTGCCTATAAGTTCTTCAGTCTTTTTACCGATAAAGTTGAGGAAGGCAGCATTACAGCCAATATATTTGAAGTGTTTATCTTTATAAAAAATTAGATCATCAATTAGGTCAATGACGGAGCTTAGCTGTGGTGAATTTTCTATTCGCTTCATAGAGCTCTCCTTGAACTAACTCGTTCACTTAGTGTTAGAAGAACAACAAGCAAAGGGAGCAGAGTTTTACCTACTTAATATAGCCATAAAGTCACGCTTAAAGCAAAACGAATAGCTAATAGCATTCGAGCTAATGCAGCGCTAAGTTGGTCAATAAATTAATCCGTTTGGTATAATACTTGTCACAAGCTATCAGCTACGGCAAAATAACGGTACTAACATTATTATTTGAGAAATACATGAGCGAAAAACTATCAACTGCACTCTCTATAGCCGAGAAACAAATTAGCCAAATGCTGGTCATGCAAGATGCGATGAACAGTCGTGTTAGTGATACATGGCGTGAGAATGGCTATGAATGGTATCGTGCCATTTGGGTAGAATGTGCTGAGATGTTAGATCATCATGGTTGGAAGTGGTGGAAACACCAAGAAATTGACATCGCTCAAGTGCAATTAGAATTGGTTGATATTTTTCACTTTGGTTTAAGTCTACGGTTAATGTCTGGTGATAATGCTGAATTAATTGCTAGTGAACTTTCAAAAGAATTACACCAAGGTACTGCAGAAAGTGATTTTAAAATAGCGCTGGAAAACTTAGCTTCGGCTGCTGTTACCAATAAAGCTTTTGATGCTAAGGCTTTAGCTGATTGTATGTCGTTAATGAATATGGATTTAGATGAATTATTCAGACAATATGTTGGCAAAAACACACTGAACTTTTTCCGCCAAGACCATGGTTATAAAGAAGGTAGTTACATTAAAGAATGGCACGGCGAAGAAGATAATGAAGTATTAGCGAAACTAGTAACTACATTAGATACAGGTGCAGAAGATTTTCAACAGCAACTATACAAAGCGTTAGAAGAAAAATACCCTGCCTAAATTAATATTATTATATAGATGCAGTATTTGACGCTGCATCTATTTCTTAAATAAGTAACCTGAACTCTGGATAAGCAGCACTTGCTCAACATCCCTCTTCATCTAATTATCAGCGTTAAAACGTCGATAAATAGCCAGCTATTCATAAACGTTTTGCCTTGATA
>OJBR01000632.1_pt1 | contig 13906 bp, 10 predicted proteins | sample 1591161 | NCBI WGS metagenome assembly OJBR01 (sample SAMN05416803, study PRJEB24817) | seawater metagenome | isolation source: Sea water | place: Canada:Atlantic | collected 2013-07
AAAGTGGTACGCGAGCTGGGTTTAGAACGTCGTGAGACAGTTCGGTCCCTATCTGGTGTGGGCGTTGGATGATTGATGGGAGCTGCTCCTAGTACGAGAGGACCGGAGTGGACGAACCGCTGGTGTTCGGGTTGTTATGCCAATAGCATTGCCCGGTAGCTACGTTCGGAATCGATAACCGCTGAAAGCATCTAAGCGGGAAGCGAGCCCCAAGATGAGTCATCCCTGGCAGTTTAACTGTCCTAAAGGGTTGTTGAAGACTACGACGTTGATAGGCAGGATGTGGAAGCGTTGCAAGGCGTTAAGCTAACCTGTACTAATTGCCCGTGAGGCTTAACCATACAACGCCCAAGTGACTTTTTTATATCGTTCTAGCGAACGAGTCGTGTTAAATGGCTTAAACGGAAGGAGACCTTCCTGACCATTTACCTACTCGCTAAAGTTAGAGGTAGATAGAAGTTTGTACGTTGAATGTATGACAAGTATTGAATCAAGAGTAAGACTAAAGAGATTTAGCGATGATTACAGCCAGACCTTAACCGGAACGGCATCAGCTTTTACATATTGATTTATTGAGCTTAGGCTTGATAAATAACAGTTTATGTCTGGCGGCCATAGCGATGCGGCCCCACCTGATCCCATCTCGAACTCAGAAGTGAAACGCATTAGCGGCGATGGTAGTATGGGGTTTCCCCATGCGAGAGTAGCACACCGCCAGACTCCCATTACACGAAAAGCCCTGACCAAACAACGGTCAGGGCTTTTTCGTATATGCGCTTCGCGCAAAAGCAACTCAGCAACAAACCTTCATGGTTGTACTAGTCACGGTATAAACACGTCCATGATGAAGGACTCCCCGCGACGGAGTGGCAGCCACGCCTTCCTTGGTGTGTCGTGCGGCTGGATGTTGCTGTGCAACTAAAGATACCATCCTTACCCAGAGTGCTGGTATACCCGGGGCTATGCTGGTTGGGTGTTTATGTTATTGTTTCATAACTTCCTTTTTAGAGAACTTCGTAATGCGTTACTTGTCGATTATTAACTTTGCTTTCAGCGCTTTTATCTTAACGATTATTAATCTTTCTTTCGTTGATTACGCTCAGAGCGAGGTTATTGATGAAAAACCATGTTTCTCTAATGGTTGGAACAAAGCTAAATTCTTAGAGTTAAAGGATAAACATTTCTCTCTTAGCCGCTCTACAATAAATGAGCTACTTCCACAACTTCGTTACTGTTTGGCATCTAATGACCCTGTCATCCGCGATGAGGTCGCTTTTGGTGCTTATTCAACATGGTTACGCGCTGATCTTATTGATAAACCAGAACTATCATCGCTGTTTGAAACATTGCTTAGCGATATAGCGCAAAATAAAGACGATGAACATTCGGTTTTCGGGCCTTTTGTTGTGCTCGTTTTCTCTGAAGTATTACGAGTCGATCGTAAAGTCCCTTATTTACAGCCAGAACAGCGAACTGAAGCGGTTAATATATTGTCGTCCTACATATTGATGGCTAATGATTACAGAGGCTTTGACGAGCAGCTTGGCTGGCGTCACAGTGTTGCCCATGCTTCCGATGCTGTTCTGCAGCTGGTTCTCAACCCAAGGATCAGTCCACTGCAGTTACAACAGATGTTAAATGCTATTGCTCGACAAGTAAGAGCGAAGGAGGCTCATTTCTATATTTATTCAGAGCCTGAGCGTTTAGCTAGGCCTGTATATTATGCGATGCGTCGAGGTGATGTGCCAATCGCTTATTGGAAGCAATGGATTAACGATGTTGCCACTCCTAGCCCGTTTAATCATTGGGCTGAGGTGTTTACTAGCCAGCAAGGTTTAGCGCAGCGGCATAATGTAAAATCATTTTTGCTTAATTTGCGTAATTTTATCAGCCTTGGTAAGAATAATGAGCAGTTGACTGAGCTTGATATGGCTGTTCAACATGCGCTCAAAACTATGATGTGAGGTAATTTATGCTGATATGATGAGTTTCATTCCAGCGTATTTGTATTGTCAAAGTAATCAATAAAGACTTTCAATATTTTGCCTAATTATCAGTGGAGCAAAAAGAACATAAACTTCCGTCCATACTTTTAGATATCCTTATAAACAAGGCGGTAAACAATGTCTCATCAAATTATTAAAGATTTAAGCACGCGTTATACAGTTAAAAAATACGATACAGCTAAGCGTATTTCGGCAGAAGATATTGCCGTAATTAAAGAAGCTATTCGCTTATCAGCTTCGTCGATAAACTCACAACCGTGGAAGTTCATCCTAGTTGAAAGTGATGAAGGCAAGCAACGCCTACATGACACGTTTGCTAACAAGCATCAATTCAATCAGTTGCATGCCAAAGAGGCGTCGCATACTTTGTTGCTAGCTTATGATCCTAAATTTACTAAAGAAAAATTCTCTAAGCGAGTTGATGCTGAAGTAAGCTCAGGGCATTTGCCTGCCGAAATGCGTGATTCATTTATGGGTGCGTACGCATTCGCAGAAATGAACACAGATGAAAATGGTAACAATGGTAGCTGGACTAAGGCACAAGTGTATTTAGCTTTAGGTAATATCATGCATACGCTAGCACGCTTAGGTATCGCCTCTACACCAATGGAAGGGGTAGATCACGAGCTTATCGGAGAGAAGTTCCGACAGGAACTCGATGGTCACATATGTGAAGTTGCGTTGGCTATGGGCTATCAAAACGCTGAAGACGATTGGAACTATGGGTTGCCAAAAGCGCGCTTAGCAATTGAGGAAATTATTGAAGTGGTTTAACACATTAATCCTCATTCATAATAAAGAGCCGAGATTTATCTCGGCTTTTGCCGTTACATAGAAGGATGTAGACGCTTCTAAGAAAATCTCGAGTCAATGCTTTCGAAGACTAACCGTGCTGCGAGCCTAGCAGTACGCTGGTCGATGTCGTATTTCGGGTTTAACTCAGCGATATCCATAAGCGGCCATTGATAGCCAAGAATTGTCTGTTGAGAAGCTAACCAGCGAAGAGTTTCCAGTACAAACTTGATATTAATTCCTAGGCTACTCGGTGCACTTACCCCGGGGGCGATGTCGCTAGGGAACGCATCAAGGCAAATCGTGACATACAGCACATCTATTTCCCTTAACATGGGGAGAAGGAGCGATTGGGCACTTTCTAGGCAGCAATTCTCATCAAGTAAAAACTGAGTGTTACTTTGTAGGGCAAATTCAAATAGCGCGCGTGTGTTAGCCATTCTTGATACCCCTAGACAAGCGTAATGAAACGCCGATGTGTTATCCGCGCAGTGCTGAAAAATCTGGCGAAACGGTGTGCCTGAACTTGCATTCGGCGCCGGTTTTCGTAAATCAAAGTGTGCATCAAAATTGATTATACCGATACGTTTCTGACCTGCGGTAGGCGCATCTGTATGGTTAAATGCCTGATGTAATCCCAAGTAACTGCCCCAAGCGATCTCGTGGCCGCCCCCAAGCCCAATTACGAACGCGCTCTGTTGTAATGAGTTTGCTACTTCTTGGGCGTATTCCTGTTGGCAATCCGCTAAATTTGATTGTGCGTTTATATCGCCTCGGTCGTGTAGATTCACATTATATTGGTACGGAAGATTTGCTAATACAGAGCGAATTTCTTTGGGGCCATTTTGGGCTCCCACTCTGCCTTTGTTCTCTTTGACGCCAAGATCGCAAGCAAGGCCTAAAAGGTGACAATTGGGGAAATTGGGTTCTGAATTGGTGGAATTCATCACTTGATGCCATCTCAGGCCTTGTTTTCCATCCTCTTCGTCAGTTCTACCTTGCCATTTGAATTCACTCAACAATTCAACGCTCCTCACCATTTACCCATATACGAGATGGGCGAACTTGGTTAATCCCATAGCTCAATTCACACGGGTGTTGTATGTTCCACAACCCAAGATCTGCATCGAACCCAGTTACAATCTGACCTTTACGATTTAGCCCTAGTGCCTGAGCTGCATGACGAGTAACCCCTAATAAGGTTTCTTCTGGCGTCATACCGAATAACACGCAGCCCATGTTCATTATCGTTAATAGAGAGGCAATAGGGGAGCTACCGGGGTTAAGGTCTGTCGCGATTGCCATCGGTACGTTGTGAGCCCTTAGCGCTGCAATTGGCGGCAACTGCGTTTCACGCAATGAATAGAATGCGCCAGGTAAAACTACGGCAACAGTGTTGGATTTGGCCAGAGCAGGGATGTCCTCAGGTTGTAAATATTCTATGTGATCTACTGACAGCGCGTGATACTTGGCGGCAAGTTTGGCGCCCTTTAAATCAGATAATTGTTCTACGTGTGCCTTCACATTTAAGCCATGGTCTTTGGCAGCAATGAATACTGTTTCACATTGAGCCGGCGTAAAGCCGATAGTCTCACAAAATACGTCAACGCTGGTTGCTAACCCTTGTTTTACTACCTCAGGCAACACTTGTTCACATACAAACTTAACGTATTCGTCAGGAGATTCACGATACTTTTTCGGCACGCTGTGCGCACCAAGATAAGTGGGCTCAATGTTGACGCTTAATGTCCTCTCTAAATCCTTAGCCACGTGTAACATTCTCAGCTCAGTTTCTAGATCCAGACCGTAGCCTGATTTCACTTCAATTGTTGTTACGCCTTCTTCAATTAAGCGTGCTGCACGATTCTTGGCTAAATGTAGCAAGCTCTCATAAGAGGCTTGTCGAGTTGCATTCACCGTGCTTTGAATACCCCCACCTTGCTTGGCTATTTCTGAATACGACTTGCCTTGCTGGCGCATTTCAAACTCAGAAGCGCGGTTACCTGCGTAGACCAAATGCGTGTGGCAATCAATTAAGCCTGGTAATAACCACTGCCCTTGGCCATCGATAACATTAATCCCATCTGCGGATAAATGATTAGCGTCGTCAATTTTTTCGATGCGACCGGCATTAATATAAACCGACCCATTCTCTTTAATTCCATAAGGTACATTAGCAACGTTAGAAGACGCGCTCATCGTCGCTATGTTGACGTTGTTTATACAGAAACCTGCGGTCTTTCTCATGTTGCACCTCTCACATTGAATTTTTAGTTATCGTACTTGTATGCACTTGTATATACAAGTTGGTTGGGTTAAATTGCGAAAATCAAAACAGAGAGTCGTTATGCAACCTAGATACATTCAAATTAAATCAGCCATCATCGATAGCATAGAAGCGGGAAAGATGAAGCCAGGCGATAAAGTGGACTCAGAAAATCAATTGGCAGAAATATTCAAGGTGAGTCGTATGACGGCTAGGCGGGCCTTAACTGAATTGGTAGACGAAGGTGTGCTAGCGCGAAGCCAAGGGCTAGGAACGTTTGTAAATGATCACAGGCCGATGAGTTCCTTGCTTGAAATTCGTAGTATCGATGATGAAATTCTTCAGCGCGGTCACACCTACTCCAATCAGGTGCTAACTCAATTGATAGTCAAGGCAACTAGTGAACAGGGAGCTTGGCTTGATGTTCGAACAGGAACTGAGTTATTTCACACCTGCATTGTGCATTATGAAAATGAGTTGCCTGTTCAGTTGGAAGACCGTTTAGTAAATCCACAATGGGCTCCTGATTATCTAACACAGGACTTTAGTCAAACTACCGCAAATCACTATTTAAATAGCGTGGCTCCACTAACTCAGGCGGACCATGCGATTGAAGCGATATTACCCACCCAATATGTTGCTAAGTCTTTGGCCATTGAGCCAAACCAGCCCTGCTTGCAGGTAAGTCGTCGTACATATTCAGCTAAAGGCATTGTGAGTTACGCTTTATTATTTCACCCCGGAAACCGTTATCGCATTGGTGGGCATCTCGATTTCTCTCACTCAATCAGGAGTTAATATGGATCGTATTGATAAGAACCGTACCATTCGCGCGCCAAGAGGGAGCGTGTTAAATACTAAAAGCTGGCAGACCGAAGCCGCACTACGTATGTTGATGAACAATCTCGATCCTGATGTAGCTGAGCATCCGCATGCACTTGTTGTTTACGGTGGGATTGGGCGTGCGGCCAGAGATTGGCCAAGCTACGACACAATAGTTGAAGTCCTTAAACGTTTGAATAATGACGAAACCTTGTTGGTGCAAAGCGGCAAGCCCGTAGGCGTCTTTCCTACCCATGAAAATGCCCCTCGCGTGTTGATTGCCAACTCAAACCTTGTCCCTCATTGGGCAAATTGGGCTCATTTTAATGAGCTAGATAAAAAAGGTTTGATGATGTACGGGCAAATGACCGCGGGATCTTGGATTTACATCGGTTCACAAGGCATAGTGCAAGGCACGTACGAAACATTTGTAAGCATTGCAAAGGCACATTTTCACGGTAACGCAGAAGGACGTTGGATACTTACCGCAGGACTAGGCGGGATGGGGGGAGCCCAGCCGTTGGCCGCTGTTATGGCGGGGTTTTCGATGTTAGCGGTTGAGGTGGATGAAAGCCGTATTGATTTTAGAATAAAGACAGGGTACTTGGATAAAAAGGCGACAACTTTGCCTCAAGCTTTGGCTTGGCTGGAAGAGGCCAAACGGAGCAATAAATCAGTGTCTGTTGGGTTACTCGCCAATGCCGCAGATGTTTTCCCTGAGCTTTTGGCAATGGGCGTGGTACCCGATGTAGTCACGGATCAAACCAGTGCTCATGACCCCTTAAATGGCTACTTGCCCAAAGGCTGGTCTCTTAAACAAGCCTCTGAAGTGCGAGCACAGGATGAAGCAAAAGTGGTCAAAGCAGCGAAACAATCAATGGCGGTACATGTACAGGCCATGCTTGGTCTGCAGGCTGCAGGGGCAGCCACGTTAGATTATGGCAATAACATTCGCCAAATGGCTTTAGAAGAAGGGGTGAAGAACGCTTTCGACTTTCCTGGGTTTGTTCCTGCCTATATCCGGCCTCTATTTTGCCAAGGGATCGGGCCTTTTCGCTGGGTTGCGTTATCTGGCGACCCCGAAGATATTTATAAGACTGATGCCAAAGTTAAAGAGCTGATCCCAGACAATGCTCATTTACATCAATGGTTGGATATGGCCAAAGCAAAAATTCAATTCCAAGGGCTACCCGCGCGTATCTGCTGGGTAGGCTTAGGGGAAAGACAGAAACTCGGCCTGGCGTTTAATGAAATGGTACGTCAAGGTGAGCTTAGCGCGCCAATCGTGATTGGGCGTGACCATTTAGACTCAGGCTCAGTAGCTTCACCGAACCGCGAAACAGAAGGGATGCTCGACGGCTCTGATGCAGTGTCAGATTGGCCTTTGCTCAATGCTATGCTCAATACCGCCGGTGGTGCTACCTGGGTGAGTTTGCACCATGGTGGAGGCGTTGGCATGGGATTTAGTCAGCACTCGGGCGTCGTTATACTCTGTGATGGCTCAACTGAGGCCGACCAACGTATCGCGCGGGTATTGCATAACGACCCCGCAACAGGCGTGATGCGCCATGCAGATGCGGGCTATGATTTAGCCATACAGTGCGCCACCGGGCATAAACTCGATTTGCCTATGTTAGCGAATAGTACGGTTAGCAACACGACTAAGGGGCAGGGATAAAACATGACGACTAAATATACTCTTCATCCCGGTACGCTTTGCATTGAAACCTTACGCCAAGTACATCGCCGCCATGTACCCATAGTTTTGGCTCCTGAAAGCTTTGCGGCAATAAACATGGCAGAGCAAACTGTGCAAAATGTTATCACACAAGGACGCACAGTTTACGGTATCAATACCGGATTTGGTTTACTCGCTAACACAAAAATCGAAGTGGATGAATTGGAGCTATTGCAGCGCAGCATCGTACTATCACATGCGGCAGGTATTGGAGATTTTATGTCAGGTGCGGTAGTGAGGCTACTCATGCTGCTGAAGATTAATTCACTTGCTCGTGGCTTTTCTGGGATCCGTTTAAGTGTTATTGAAGCCTTAATTGCGCTGTATAATCATGAAGTTTATCCAGCCATACCAGAGAAAGGCTCGGTGGGCGCATCCGGCGATTTAGCCCCACTAGCGCATATGAGTGCAGTTCTTTTAGGGGAAGGTGAGGTTATTTACCAAGGCAATCGCATTTCGGCAGAAAAAGGGCTGATGATTGCTGGTTTGCAGCCAATTTCACTCGCACCTAAAGAAGGATTGGCGTTACTCAATGGTACTCAGGCTTCAACCGCGTTTGCTTTACAAGGGTTGTTTTATGCTGAAAATGCACTGACTAGCTCAGTTGCAATAGGTGCGTTGTCAGTGGATGCAGCTCTTGGCTCTAGAATGCCCTTTGATGAGCGCATTCACGTGGTGCGCGGGCATCAAGCACAGATTGACGTAGCATCCGGCTTTAGAGCCTTACTGCAAGAATCTGAAATAGGCCACTCTCATGGTGGTTGTGAAAAAGTCCAAGACCCCTATTCATTGCGCTGTCAGCCACAAGTGATGGGCGCCTGCTTGCAACAAATTCGATACGCCAAAGAGATACTCGTCACCGAGGCCAATGGCGTCTCGGACAATCCCTTAGTCTTTGCAGAATCAGATGACATATTATCTGGGGGGAATTTTCATGCCGAAACTGTCGCCATGGCCGCTGATATGCTTGCCATTGCGTTAGCCGAAATAGGCGCTCTGTCTGAGCGGCGTATGGCCCTGTTAATAGATTCTAATTTGAGCGGCTTGCCGCCATTTTTAGTGGATAATGGCGGGGTGAATTCTGGTTTTATGATAGCTCAAGTAACAAGCGCCGCCCTTGCCAGCGAAAACAAAACGTACGCCCATCCAGCATCAATCGACTCATTACCGACCTCGGCAAACCAGGAAGACCATGTGTCTATGGCGACGTTTGCTGGACGTCGATTACGAGATATTTTTGATAACGTTGCGGGTATTTTAGCCATTGAATGGTTGGCTGCTTGCCAAGGGATTGATTTTCGGTTCCCGCTTAAAACCAGCCAACGATTGCAGGATGTTCACGCGTTGCTGCGCAGTAAAGTGACTTTTTACGACAAAGATAGATATTTCTCACCTGATATTGAGCAAGCGAAGCAATTAATTACGCGCTCATTGTTGCAAGACTTGATAAAAGATGAGATTCAACTGCCGTGAGAACGTTCCGCTGAAAAGATTACAAATTGTTAAGAATCCGAGGTCGTATTTAAATTAATCTATTTACCTGGTTAATCAATGAAACGATCTGGGAATGATGTTAAAACTAAAACACACTGCAATGGCAATTGGTATCAGCTGCTTAACAATATCTGTTTCACATGCGACAGAAGTACAAATTCGCACTGTGCTGGGCGATGTGAATATTAATCTGTTCGATAATACGACACCGCAAACCGTTGAAAACTTTTTAAGTTACGTAAACTCAGGGGCTTATGCCAATAATGTAGTGCACCGCTCGGAGCCCGGGTTTGTCATACAAGCCGGTGGTTTTCAATATAACGCTGCATTTCCACTGGATTCGGTACCAACAGGCAGCGCAGTTGAAAATGAACCTGAATTGTCAAACCGTCGTGGCACAATCGCTATGGCGAAGTTAAGTGGTAACCCTGATAGTGCCACATCACAATGGTTTATTAATCTTAGTGACAACAGTGCAAACTTGGATGTTCAAAACGGTGGCTTCACCGTTTTTGGTCAAGTGTTAGGTGATGGTATGGATATTATTGACCAGATTGCGGCCCTGAACAGATTTGATCTAGGCGGTGCAGCGAATGCCACTCCACTGCGTAACTACTCTCAAGCAGATTTAGCGGCGGGCGTGGATGTAACAGATGAACATCTCGTGATTATTACTGATGTTGTGGTAACAGATGCCGCCACAGTCACACACGCTGAATTGAATCCGCCAGCTAACACCCTGATTAATCAAGACAACAGCGGAGGTGGGAGTTCAGGAGGCTCTGGCGGCAGTGTGGGGCTATTTGGGCTATTAGGCTTGGCAGTGCTGCGTTTTACACGTAATTGGTTTAAGTTATTTGTTTAGAAATATATTGTGCAAAGCAAAAAAAAACGGCTCATATGAGCCGTTTCTTATTAGATTGTTAAGACTGCTTAGTCCTTAGAGCGACCTGCACGCTTACGATCGTTTTCCGTCAATAACTTCTTACGGATACGAATACTCTTAGGCGTCACTTCAACTAGCTCGTCGTTATCGATGAATTCCAACGCTTGCTCAAGTGAAAGCAATACAGGTGGAACCAAAGATTGTGCTTCATCTGTACCAGATGCACGAACGTTGGTTAACTGCTTGCCTTTAAGGGCGTTAACAGTAAGGTCGTTGTCACGGCTGTGGATACCAATCACCATGCCTTCGTATACTTCAACACCGTGACCGATAAATAAACGGCCGCGCTCTTGCAAGTTAAACAAAGCGTTAGTTAGGGCTTTACCCGTTGCGTTAGCAATCAATACACCGTTTTTACGCTGACCGATGTTACCGCCTTTATGAGGACCGTAGTGATCAAACGTATGGTACATTAAGCCAGAACCAGACGTCATGGTCATGAAATCAGTTTGGAAACCAATCAAGCCACGGCTAGGAATGATGAAGTCCATACGAATACGGCCTTTACCATCTGGAGACATGTTAGTTAGTTCGCCTTTACGCAAACCAATCTGCTCCATGATTGAACCTTGATGATCTTCTTGAACATCGATAGTCACTGTTTCAAACGGTTCTTCTAATTTACCGTCAACTTCACGCAAAATTACTTCTGGGCGTGATACAGCAAGCTCGTAACCTTCACGGCGCATGTTTTCAATCAATATACCCAAGTGTAATTCACCACGTCCAGATACACGGAATTTGTCCGGATCAGGAGTCTCGTCAACACGTAGTGCAACGTTGTGAATAAGCTCATCTTGTAAACGCTCTAGGATGTTACGTGAAGTAACGTACTTACCTTCTTTACCACAAAATGGTGAGGTGTTTACTTGGAACGTCATGGTTACGGTAGGCTCATCAACTGATAGTGCTGGTAGCGCTTCAACTGCGTTCTGGTCACAGATAGTGTCAGAAATCTTAAGCTCGCCTAAACCTGTAACAGCAATAATGTCACCGGCATTGGCCACATCAACTTCCATGCGATCTAAGCCCATATAACCAAGTACTTGGCCCATTTTGCCGTTACGTTTTTTGCCATCAGCACCAACGATTGTTACCGCTTGGTTAGTTTTTACTGAACCGCGTGTAACACGACCAACACCGATAACACCTACATATGAGTTGTAATCAAGCTGAGAAATTTGCATTTGGAAAGGACCATCAATGTCCGCATCCGGCGCATTTACATGCTTAACAATCGTTTCGAACAACGGTGTCATGTCTTCACTAGGTTGGTCAGCGTCATTTGAAGCCCAACCATTAAGTGCAGATGCGTAAACGACTTGGAAATCAAGTTGGTCGTCTGTGGCGCCCAAGTTGTCGAACAAATCAAACACTTGATCGATAACCCAATCAGGGCGTGCACCAGGCTTATCGATTTTATTGATAACAACAATTGGCTTTAAGCCTTGAGCAAACGCTTTTTGTGTTACGAAACGCGTTTGCGGCATAGGGCCTTCTTGCGCATCAACTAACAACAATACAGAGTCAGCCATTGACATAACACGCTCTACTTCACCACCGAAATCGGCGTGTCCAGGGGTGTCTACTATGTTAATGCGGTAGTCATTCCAACGGATCGCAGTGTTCTTAGCAAGTATGGTAATACCGCGTTCTTTTTCGATATCGTTAGAATCCATAACCCGTTCTTCAGCAGCGCCTCTGCTCTCAAGCGTACCGGACTGTTGTAAAAGTTTGTCAACTAAGGTGGTTTTACCGTGGTCAACGTGGGCAATAATTGCTATGTTCCTCAAGTTGTCAGTCGAGGTTTGCGATGCGCTCATGATATTTTCTCTAGTATGGGTGGATTTAACCACCATTAACGGAATTTATAGGGCGCGGATTGTACAGTTATAATGTGCATTTTGCGAACACCATTTAGTTTTTATGCGGATTTAACTTTTTGAAATTGTATTTGCACTATTAAGTGACATCAGAAAGTGAGCAGAAATACAAAACCTATCATTTGCACGCTATTGGTGCATTAATGATCTCGATTGGTGCATTGGTGCTGGGCGCAACAAGCCGTGTCCACTTGAAAAGCCCAAATAGCAGCGATTTTTCCAATTTTACGATTGGCACGATTATCGCTTCGAACATTGCTAAGTTAACCAATATCAACGTTATTTTACATTACCGTTTACTCTGGAGGACGAAATGTCAGTAGAAAAGGCTTTACAGTTTATTAAAGAAAACGAAGCTAAATTTGTAGATTTGCGCTTTACGGACACTAAAGGTAAAGAGCAGCATATCTCAATTCCATCTCATCAAGTTGATGAAGACTTCTTTGAAGAAGGAAAGATGTTTGACGGTTCGTCAATTGCTGGTTGGAAAGGCATCAACGAATCTGACATGGTATTGATGCCAGATACAGAAACATTGGTAGTAGACCCTTTCGCTGAAGAAACTCAAGTTAATATCCGTTGTGACATTCTTGAGCCAAACACAATGCAAGGTTACGATCGTGACCCACGCTCTGTAGCAAATCGTGCTGAAGAATACCTTAAATCAACCGGTATTGGTGACAAAGTATTGTTTGGTCCTGAGCCAGAGTTCTTCTTATTCGACGACGTTCGTTTCCACACAGATATGGCTGGTTCTTTCTTCAAAATTGACTCTTCTGAAGCCAAGTGGAACTCAGGTGCTGAGTTTGAAGAAGGCAATATGGCTCACCGTCCAGGTGTGAAAGGCGGTTACTTCCCAGTACCTCCAGTTGATTCATCACACGATACCCGCGCCGCTATGTGTATGGTTATGGAAGAGATGGGTTTAACCGTAGAAGCACATCACCATGAAGTGGCGACTGCTGGTCAAAACGAAATTGCATGTCTTTTCAACACACTTGTTAAGAAAGCCGATGAAATCCAAATTTATAAGTATGTAGTGCACAATGTTGCTCATGCATACGGTCAAACAGCGACCTTTATGCCTAAGCCACTTGTTGGCGACAACGGTTCAGGTATGCATTGTCACCAATCAATTTCTAAAGATGGCAAAAACATCTTCGCTGGTGATAAATATGCTGGTATGTCTGAAGAAGCCTTGTTCTACATTGGCGGTATTATCAAGCATGCTCGTGCGATCAATGCATTTGCTAACGCTTCAACTAACTCGTACAAGCGTCTAGTTCCTGGTTTCGAAGCGCCAGTAATGCTTGCTTACTCAGCGCGTAACCGTTCTGCTTCTATTCGTATTCCACATGTGAATAGCGAAAAAGCACGTCGTATCGAAGTACGTTTCCCTGATCCAACTGCTAACCCTTACCTAGCATTCTCAGCTATGTTGATGGCTGGCCTTGATGGGATCAAAAACAAGATTCACCCTGGCGATGCTATGGACAAAGATCTATATGATCTACCTCCTGAAGAAGCGGCAGAAATCCCAACGGTTGCGACTTCTCTAGAAGAAGCACTTGCTGCACTTGATGGTGACCGTGAGTTCTTGACTGCTGGTGGCGTAATGAGTGACGACATGATTGACGCGTACATCGCTCTTAAATCACAAGAGGTTGAACTATTAAATACATCAGTTCATCCTGTTGAATTTGATATGTACTACAGCGTATAAGCTACGCTTGTATGCGGTAGTTAAACTGCTTTAGTACATTAAAAAGCCTGCTTTGTGCAGGCTTTTTTTATGGCCATCAAAAAATGAATTGTGTTGAATAGGCAATTGATTTCCCGGAAACAAATTAACGTCTGACTGAGGATTGGTATAAACTGGGCAAGTGTCTATTATACCAATCCGTATTAATAAGTGACCGCCTCAGAATGCGTCCAGCGGTTTTTGATTAAGGCGTCGCT
>OJBR01000636.1_pt1 | contig 13790 bp, 9 predicted proteins | sample 1591161 | NCBI WGS metagenome assembly OJBR01 (sample SAMN05416803, study PRJEB24817) | seawater metagenome | isolation source: Sea water | place: Canada:Atlantic | collected 2013-07
GATAAACTCGTCTGCGTTGCTGTAACTGATGTTTTGAGCAACGGTTTATCTGCCGTTTATACTTTTTATCATCCTGACTATAAAGCGAATGGATTAGGGGTATTCTCAATTCTTACCCAACTTAGCTTATCCCAACAAATGTCTTTACCTTATTTGTATCTTGGTTATCAGATTGATGAATGTCAAAAGATGAATTATAAAGACCGATATTTCCCCTTTGAGCGCTTTATTGACGGTCAATGGCTTATAAATACCAAACCTAGTGTTAATAAAGCTAAAATTGCTAAATAAATAGCCACAAGCCTTTACATTAGCCAAGCAATTAGGCATCATTCGCGCAGCTTTTTTATCTGCCCAGCAAGATCACTAATATATAGATATTTAGTGGCTAATTTGCACAACATTAGAGGTTTAGCGCCCCATGGCGAAAGAAGAAAATATTGAAATGCAAGGTACAGTTTTAGATACTTTACCTAACACTATGTTCCGAGTTGAACTTGAGAATGGTCACGTCGTAACTGCACATATTTCTGGTAAAATGCGTAAAAACTACATTCGTATTTTAACAGGCGATAAAGTAACTGTTGAATTGACGCCATACGACTTATCAAAAGGTCGCATTATTTTCCGCGCTAGATAAGCCAGTTACTGACTTAGACTTCCTTTTTTAATTAATTGTAGAAGCCGAAATAATTAAAAAAACCAGCACCTCTTTTAAAGTGCTGGTTTTTTATTGTCTGCCATATACCCATTACTAATCATAGTGGCGTTTTTCAGTGGGAAAACTTAGCTCGCAGGCATATCCATATGGAAAGCATTAAGCTTGTTACCGTCTAAATCCCGAAAATAAGCAGCATAAAAACCACTTAACTCACCGCGTAACCCCGGAGCACCTTCACAGGTAGCGCCTAAGCTTAGGGCTTTTTGATAAAAAGCATCTACTTGTTCATTTGAGTCAACCATAATAGCAATCATAGTGCCATTACCCACAGTTGCTGGTTTTCCATCAAAAGGTTTGGAGATGGCGAATCCTGCAGTTTCCATGCCGGTAGACCATGCAACAAACTGTTCTGACTCTAAGAAACGACCAGCGCCAATACTACTAAACAGTTCATCATAAAAATTTACTGCTTTGGTAAAATCGTTAGTGCCTAAAGTGATGTAACCTATCATAGCTCTTCCTTATTGAGTGTATTGTTGAAAGTTTACTATATCCTAAGCGATATAAAGATGCAGGTTTACGCCAGAATTAGAGATATCTTAATAACCTGAACTCTGGATAAACAGCACTTGCTCAACATTCCTCTTCATCCAAAGTTCAGTTTAAATAATGAATTGCTAAGATTTCCTGCAATGAGCTCCTTCAATAGCTCGGGTGTAGACTTACTTATAGGTAGCAATCAGGCTTTTATCAAACTGATCTGCACTGATAGTTAAGCCACTCTCTTCAATCATCTCATTTAGTTGTTGTTGATGGTTTTCAATAGTCGATAAGGTAATCGTATTATCATCAAGCTTATAAATCTGTAATTGGCTTTGATAATAAAAAGATAATATGACCATGGCTGTTTCTTCACCATTTTTGGCGGCAAGCTTGATTTTTTTAAGCTTACGAAAAACTAAGTTTTGTAGCTGTTTTACCTGCCAAACATAATAAATTTCAGTAAAAAACGCACTGTGTTTTACACGGTACAAAATAGCAGCATTAGTAAACAATGCTAGAGCAACGCCTAATAGGTTAAATCTAAAATTGCTGTCTGGCTCAGCTTGTACAGCATCATTAGCTACTTGTACAAGTTCATTAACGTCACCAACACTTGAAAATATACTTATAAGTAAGGTGCCAAATAACAGAGACAGCACTAATAATGAGCTGATGAAAGCAACAATAACAATATTCAAATTTTTTCTGTAACGTACTTTATCTATATCAATCAATTGCATGGAAAAATATAATCCTAGGTTATTCTAAAATAGAGGGTGAAAAATAATAAGGTAGTGCTAAAGCACTATCTTATCAGTTTTATCACATATGCGTGCGATATTAGCGTTGGTCTAAATCTAAACCTGAATGGCGTTTAACTTGCCCCGTAACACCTTGTTGCCATACTCGTTGGTTAGCAGCAATAGTCAGCTGTTTTTTCGCTCGAGTGATGCCTGTATAGAGTAATTCTCGAGACAATAATTTACTGCCTCGTTGCTGACTCCCTTGTTGTAAATTCTGCTGCTCACTTTGTGTGGCAGAAATCACCATAGCAACATGAGAAAACTCACTACCTTGGGTTTTATGAATAGTCATGGCATAAACACTTTCAAATTGCGGCAAACGAGAAGGTAATATATGTCTGATAGCTTGCTGTGCTGGCTCTGAATCATCAAGCGCTATACTTTGACTAGAGGCGACTTCGAAGCAAGCCATCAGATGTGATTTGCCTTCTTGATCGACAACTCGCCATATAATACCGATATCACCATTATATAAACCTAAGCGGTAGTCATTTTCATTAATCATAATAGGCTGACCATGATAAAGCGCATGTTGATTTTGCTGATAAGGCGCGTTGTTTTTCCCTAAATAACTTTTAATCACTTCATTAAGACGCTCAACCCCGAAGTCACCCTGCCTTGTTGCACATAGCACTCTAAATTGTGATAACAAGGTAAAAGCTTCAGCCACAGTAGAACAAGACTCAATGGGTTGATAATATTGTTTCACTAAAGGGGCAAGCCATGTAGACAGGTCACCTTGGGCAAGGGTTAACTGACCCACAACTTGAGTTAAAGAATCACTAAGCAGTTGCCAACTACGTTTAACATCGCCTTGTATAACACTATTAGCGATGAGACCAATGCCACCTTCACCATCAAAACGTCTCGATTTAACCAAGAAGGTGAGATAATCAACATGAACTCTTTTGTCTATATTGCTTTGTTCCGCTTTATGATTAGCTTGTCTATTGGACAAAAAGTAAGTGCTTAATTGCTCTGGCGACAGTTGACATACTTGCGTTAAATATTGTTCATTCTCACGGCTAAATCCGCTGTGTGGTCGCGGTGCTATATCAGCTAACACGCTACCTGCAGCAACCGAGGGAAGTTGATCCGCATCACCTAATAAAATGACTTTAGCGGACTCTTTTAACGCACGAAATACGCGGGTCATTAAAGGTAAATCAACCATAGATACTTCATCAATAAGCACAATATCGTATGACAGGCGATTATCTTCGTGATGTCGAAAGTTAGGTGAGTTTGGTAATACTCCTAACAAGCGATGAAGTGTTTGTGCTTGTGTAGGAATTTCAGCGAGTATCCTGTCATCAATCAAACCTTTAAAGCCAGAAACCGCATTAACAATAGACTCTGACAGGCGTTGCGCCGCTTTACCCGTAGGCGCAACAAGGGCAATATTAAGAACAGCTGTGCCCTGCTGGCTTTGCTGTTCCAATCCTTTTTGTTCTAAACCTTTTTGCTCCAACATAACCAACGCGGCTAATAATTTAGTTACCGTATAGGTTTTACCTGTACCCGGTCCGCCAGCAATAACACTAAAGTTTTTATTGATAGCATTCGCTACCGCGACTTTTTGCCAATCAATTTCTAATGATTCAGCGTCTTGCGCTTCTACTTGCGCTAAATCATTAGGGAATAACTTGCCGATGCACTGAGTAATACTGTCATTATCATACTGACATTTTTGCAGTAAGCGTGCATTGATGGCTTGGCCCAAATCCTGTTCAAACTTAAAATAACGGCGCAGATACAATTTATCATCTTGAAGAACCAATAATTGTTGGTCCGAGGACTTGATATTGAGCTCGCTTAGCATAGCTTGTAGTTGTATCAATGGCGCAAAAACAAAACCAGCGTGACTGAGCTCTTGAGTTAGTTCTTGAGCTTTGTCCTGAGCTTTTTCCGAAGTAAGTGCCTCACTACCTTGTTGAGTATCTTTGCTTACTTGGTTTACATTATTTGCTTTCTTCAAAGAGGCAAAGCCCTTGCCCCAATGTTGATCGGCAATTTCACTCAAAGGCAAACAACTGTGCCCTGCACGTAAACTGGCATTTAAGGCTAAAAACACATGGTATAAGTTACGTTGACGACTTATAACAGGTGTTGTGTCTGATGCTAAATCCGCGGTTTCTTCTATGAGTGACTGACTATTCATTGAAGGCGTTAACGCACTGAGCATTTCTTTAGCAAAGAAATAATCAATCGCCTCAACTCCTTGGATAACCTCTTTTACCTGGTTAAAGTGGCTGTACACTGGCTTGTTCATACTTGTATCGACCATGCTACGCTTCCTCATTGCATTTTTCAGCAGAAAAAAGCGTATCTAAATTATTGATTTCTTGCTCTGTGACTTTTCGATAATAAACGCCAGCCCCCTGATGTTCAGGCTCTGTCGTCATACCACGTAAATATAAATAATACACACCACCAAAATGTTCATTAACATCATAATCGACTAAAGTTTGTTTCAAATAACGGTGTAATGCTAACGAGTAAATTAGATATTGTAAGTCATAATAGTTTTTCTCAACATTATCGAGCAATGCATCAAATTGGTAATCTTGAAAGCTATCACCTAAGTGGCTAGATTTATAATCACACAGATAATACTTACCTTGGTACTCAAAAATCAAATCGATAAAACCATGCATCATTCCTGAGAGTCTTTTATAACTCGGTAACATTACGGGATATTTTAAGGTATTGTTTAATGTTCTACTTTTTCCTGAATTAGCATCAGTGCTCATATCAGTGTTAGTAACACCATTTGAATGTCGTTCTGCGTTATTTCGGTGATCGGTTAGCAAATTAGCTAAGGCGTTAGTGCCCTCGCCTTGCATAGGAAAATAGAACTCACTTTCACGCAAGGTTCTATTGATAGTAATATCAGCAAGACAGCCAAACGCTTCCTTATCGCTATTATTTTCATTGAGACTACCGTTAAGTTCACTTTGATTACTCGCAATAAAAGGTGCACTAAGTACTTGCTCTAACCAATGAATCAATTCATCCGAGGTAAATGCATTACTGTTATCACTGGCGTTACTAGCACTTAACTCACCATAACCTAAGAGTGGCTTTTCTAAACTCTCTTGCCAATCAGGCTCAGAAAAATCAGTTTGTTCTAAAATATCGTGTAATAAGTTACCTGTGTTAGCGCCTTTCGCTAATTTAAAGCAAATTTGTTCGGCATCAAAATAGTCGGTCTCATCATGCTCAACATCCGTATTTAAAGCTGCTAATTGACCGCCTATAGTGTCAGTGTCTCGGTCAGGGTTTGATACGCCGGCATGACGAATATTACGACTGATGGCGGTGAATGAACTTAACCACCAATCTCGCTCTATCTTACCGATAAACTTACTGACTGCAGTCTCAGCATACACTTGTGCTTTCTTGTCTGACGGGCTTAGGCCAAGTGGATCTGAGACTTGTTGATTTAGCGCAGCTTCATCATCAATATCAATATCAAGGGCGCAATCCATTGAGACTTCGCGAATACCAATGGCGTGTTCAGCATTTGCTTTTAATGCTTGTAACGGTTTAATGATGCTCTCTTGTTCTTGAAACTGCAGCGTTTTACCTAAAGGTGATAAATGATAAGCATCAAAGGCACAACACAGCACGTAACATCGTCGCTCAGCTCGGGTGATCGCAACATATAGCAAACGAATACTTTCGGCATATGCTTCATTACTCATTGCTTTTTTTGCATCTTTTGAGCCATCTAAGCTTAAACACAGCTCACCTTTTGCATCATGATACTCAAGATAACTCACTGACTTGTTGCCAAACTTTAGTGGATCTTTATGGCGACAGGCGAAAGGGATAAAAACATACGGATATTCAAGACCTTTAGAGCCATGCTGAGTGATCAAACGTATTAGATCACCATCACTCTCTAAGCGTAACTCTGCTTCTACATCATTGGTTTCAAGATTACATTGCTGTTCAAACCAGTGAAGAAGTTCTTGCCCTTGGCTTAATCGAACACTCGCCGCTTGTAATATTTCAAATAAATGCAGCACATTGGTTAAACAACGATCTTTATTATTTTGAGGAACATCAAGCAAGTTGTGCATCAAATTTATCGCCATGGTTATGAAACCTTGTCGTTGCCATTGCGTTCGATAATCAACAAATGCAAACTTTAACGATTGATAAGCCATTTCATCTTGCTGTAATTGATGTAACTTTTTAGCATCAAAACCTAATAAGCCACACGATAAAGCGGCGACAAATAATCGTTCATTTTCAGGTAACAAAACACCTTTGAGTAACCCCAGTAATTGCTTAGCTTGTTGAGAATGAAACAAATTTGCTCTATCAGATAAGAAAACGCTATCAAGTCCCGCTTGTTGCAACGCATTTTTAATATCTCGCGCTTCAGCGCCATCCCTCACTAAAATAGCAATGTCTTTTGGTTTTACTGTTGTTGATGTAGCTGTTTGATCTTTCGAGTTCTCTTTCGATGACTCCTTTGGCGCCTCTTTTGATGCTAACAAGGTAACAATTTCATTCGCGCACCAGTTAGCCAGCATAGGACGACTGCCTTGACTAATTTTGTCAGCTTGTGGCTTGGTACCATCAGAGACTTCATCGTTGGTAAAATGAATAAATTGCAGCGCTTTATCACTGTCTGGAGTAACTTGTTGGTCTTGAGTAGACTCTTTGTTCTTTTTACCTGCTAATACAGGTATATACGGTATTCCGAAACCAAAAACACTTTCGCCTTGTTGATTAGGCGACTTGTCAACTAACGATTCATTCTCTTCATTAGAAGTGTCTTTATAAGTGACGTTTTTATAAGTAAATAGTTGGTTGTAGCCCGCAATCATCTGCGGCGTTGATCGCCAGTTAGTATCCATCAACCAATGATGATCACAACCGCTACGGGCATTTAAGTAGGCAAAAATATCACCGCCACGAAAGCCATAAATAGCCTGCTTCGGATCGCCAATAAGGAATAAACCCGCATTAGCTTGTTTAGCATTATCGCCATAATAGATCGATTGGAGTATGCCAAACTGCTTAGGATCAGTATCTTGAAACTCATCAATTAAGGCGACTGGATATTGCGCAAGCAGCTGTTTAGCGAGTAAATGAGATTTTTTTCCACTTGAGTCGTCATTATTTTCACCGTCAGATTGAAGACAATTGGCTAAGGTATTAATGAGATCGTCAAAATCTAATAAATTCAGCGCTTTTTTCTGTTCAATAACTTGCTGTCGAATTTGATAAATACCTAGCTTAACGATACCAAAAGCCTTCGCTTTATTGATATTGTTCGCTATCTTCTTAACTTGTTCTTTGACTTCTTTTACCGGTGAAAAAGCTTCTAACAACTCAGCTTTATAAGTCGATCGCGCATAACGTTTACCATCAAAAAAACCATCTGGCATTTTTACCTTACCCGCGCCAACATCAAGCAGCGATAACTCTTTGTCGATAATGTTTTCAAGCCAATGTTTTAATTGAGATAGCTCGTCACGCCTTTTTTCTTGTTCAGCCCCCTTTTTAACCAATATTAAACCATTTTCAAATAAATCATTATTAGCCGTTAACGCTTGCGCTGCCAGACGTACTAAAGCAATAAATTCTGCCTCAATACTTTCAACATCCACAACAGATAAAGTACTGGTGTGGCCTATAGCTTTACTGAAACTGGATAAAAAGCTATCTGGCGTTGCCCAAAAACTAGCGAGCAACATAAAACTTTCATGATCAGATTTAGCTAAACTGCGATACCAATCTTGGCAAACTTGTAGGGTTATTTCAGACGAATTAGCCGCCATATTGGCATTGAACGGTAAACCGCTGGTAAAGGCATATTGATTTAATACTCGCTGACAAAAACCATGAATAGTAAAAATAGCCGCTTCATCTAAAAAAAGTAATGCACGTTTGAGTAAAAATTCTCGCTGCGTTTTTTCAATGCGTTGGTTAAGTGTGGCAAAATAAGGATCGTCTACACACAAGGCATCCCAGTCACTTAAGGCCAAACGAATAAAGGCGTCAATACGACCTCGTAATTCTTGGGTCGCATCTTTGGTGAAGGTCATTAATAAAATCTGTTCAACCGTTAACTCACGCTCAAGTAATAAGCGTAAATAGATACGTGTAATATTATAGGTTTTCCCTGTACCAGCACTGGCTTCAATCAGATGCTTTCCACTTAATTCGATCGTCGCTGCATCAAGGTTTTGTAATGTTACGTCTTGATTATTTTCTGTAATCGCGGTTTGCTCTGAGCCTGAAGTAGTCGATTGAGTCATTATTTAGCCTCCTTGCTTGGCTTAGCAGTACTTTTACTCGCTTTCTTAGCAGCTTGTTTGGCAACTACTTGATATAAGTCTTGATAGATAAACTCAATGTCTGCTTGGTAATTTTGATACTGCGGACATTCTGGCCAAAAATAACTCAGATAATCATCATCACTCAAACCACGTGTACTCATATCCCCTAACCACAAACCTTCAAAACGTGCTTGTGTCATTTCAACAAGCTGGCCGCGTTTTTTAGTAAACGCCTGCTCTGCCAATTCACCATTTAATAACAATACTTGTTGTTGGCCTTTAAAGAACATCTTAATAAGATTAATCAGTTTTGATTTTGCATCCCCAATGTTCGTGACAGTAAATTCCTCTACTTTCTGCGCCTTGGTATTAAAATATAAACCCACAGTCTCAGTAACTTGCTGTAGCTTAAGCGCGTTATCGTCTTTACTTTTTATATTGTTGGAGTCAGTCGTTTCATTGGCAATGGCTTGCTGTTGCCATACTTGTACAATAAGTTGCTGCAAATACATTGTGAATTTATCTTTGGCCTTCGCGCTTGAACTACGATAATGCACTAATAGGTTATTCTTAACCGCTAATTGTGTATTTAAGCTAACGGTTACTTGGTCAACGTTAAGCACAAGATTGCAGTCGATAAGCTCAGGGTTCTCGCAGCCACGTTTATTGATTTCTTCGCTAAATTGTTGAACATCCTGCTGATAATCATCAAAAAGATCGTTTGTTGTTGGTAAGTCTGGAAATTTACCTGATAATTGCGCGCGGGTTATCACCTGTTCAAACGCTTCTTTAGTTGTAGGCGACTCCATGGTTGTGCTTAATGCAGCACTGAGTAAATCTTGTCTTAACAAGTAGCTTTGCAAGTGATTCACGCTAAAGGGTTCAACATCTTCTAGTAAGGTATTGTGATTTTCAAAGTATAAATTAAGTTGTTGCTGAGCGAACATTTTTGCAGGATGCTGATAAAAACGTATTAATTGCTGGCAAGATAAACTTAACTCTTGGGTCTGCTGCATTGTGTCCGATGAAGATTCGATGGCTAGAATAGAATCTTCTGGTGCGCTAACGTCATTATTACTTTTAGAATTTTGCCCTAACGCTAACCAGTTAGCATCGAAACTTGGCCAAGTTCCTTGATAGTTTTTAGGACTAAAAGCTTGCATGGCTAATTGATAGATAGCGGATTGATTTTTTTCACTCTTACCATCATTGGTATCAGATCCTGTATTAGTAACGACCTGTTCTTCTGAAAACTGCCAACCATAGCCTTGGCCTAGGTATTCCATCAGTTCTTTTACCACTAATGACGGCTGTTTTTCATTATTATTTTTGATGTTTCGACCTTGATAACTCAGGTATAACGAGTTTCTCGCCGAAATAATAGCTTCAAGAAATAAGTATCTATCATCGCCACGGCGTGATCGATCGCCTAATTCAGCTTTTGACAACGACATAAGATCAAAACCTAACGCTTGGCGTTGTCTAGGGAATTCACCATCATTTAACCCCAGAACTGCAATGACCTTAAACGGAATACTACGCATAGGTAACATGGAGCAAAAGGTAACCTGCCCTACCATAAACTGCTTACTAGCATCGCCTTGACTAAAATGTTGTGTTAAATAATCAACCACAATTAACAATGAAATATCATCTTCAAAATTTGCATGGTGACAATGCTCAACCAAACCCGCAATTGCTTGTTCAATCACCATCAGACTATTTTCATTGCTGACATTGTCAGCATCGACACGGCTAAATAAATGGCTTAGTTGCTCAAGTAAGAAACTTTGCCATTGAATGGCAGTACGAGAGCGTTGTAAGTTTTCACTAAAGTAATGTAGTTGCTCAATGAACAACATTAACTGCCCAAGCAGAACGCTATCACTGCCCTCAACGTTGCTCAACAATAATTGTTGTTGGTAAACCTGTTCGCTGTCCGCATAAGCAAAACCGCGAAGTAAACGGGACAAACCTTGTTGCCAAGTAAACGAAGCATTCGCTTGTGGGCCTAACAATGATTGTTTGTGGTTTAGATCTAACCCCCAATGTACAGTCGCCTGTTCAAGCCAAGCAGAAACTTTAGTTAAATCCTCACCGTTAATAGAAAAGTGATTTGCCATGGCAGGTAAACGTAAAAAGGCTAATAATTGTGAAACACCAAATCGGCTATCAGGTAATGTTAGTAGCTCTGTAAAAGCGGCTACTAGCGGGTCACTATCTTTGGCACTACGATCAGCAATAGAGCAAGGTAACGGCGGAACTTCACCCGCTATATCTTGCCAACCACGGGTAAATACGGCATTTACATACGGGGCATATTGTTCTATTTGCGGACACATGACCAAGATATCTTTAGGAGTTAAGCTCTTGTCTTGATTAAATTGATGTAATAAATAATCGTGTAGTGCTTGGACTTCCCGTAATGCGCTATGACAACTGGTGATAACAATAGAATCATCATACTGGGCATTTTTAGGCTCAGTAGTCTTATCATCAGCAGGAATTCTGGCATCAGACAGTTCAAGAATATCGTTTTGCAGTTGATGCAAAACACTCGTGACTTCGTTATTATCACTTATTGCTTGGGCACTTCTAGCTTGCTCAAAAAAATCAACCTCAATGGTACTGTAATCTTGCAGCATTGAGATGAACTCACGCCCTTGCTGACCTAAGTTTGCTAATAACGGATTGCCAACAAAACTTTGCGCATCATCTACACCGTCCGACCATTGTGATAACTTATTTAGAGCATCTTTTTCAGTGACAACATCGCCCCAATAAGAGAAACATGGATTAAGATGGAAAAAGTGGACTTCAACATGTTCACTTAAGGCATTAATAAAATCCAACCACATTGGTGCCATGGTATTCAGACCAAAAAAGCTAATGCGTGGCGGGACAAGGTCTTTCTTCTCTTGAATATTTGCAATAGCATCACGCATTAATTCAACAGGGTTATAAGATAATTGTGCAATTAATAATTGCCACAACTTACCTTGCCACTTATGTTCACTGGCCGATAGTTTTTCTAAGCCGTTAAGTTCAAAATTTCCTTTTTCCCAATTGTCTAACCACTGGGGTCTGAAAATCAAATACTGCTCATATAAATCAGCCAATTGTGTGGCTAATTGGTAACGTTTTAGTTGTGCATGTTTGCTTTCATTAACTGTATTATTTTCTTCTTCATCTATCGTACTTTCACCACGCCAATAGTGCGTAGCTTGACTAAAGTCAGCATCTTCTATGACAGAATCTAGTGCTAAAAGTGCATGTATACGCCAACAAAGCACCTCTCTTGAATAAGGTGACTGCTCTGGCACCTTCTCATCACTAGCCAGCGACCTTATTAGCTTCCAGAGAAATTGAGCTGGTAACGCGTAACGCATATTCATGCTAATACCACGTTCTTGTGCAATCGCTAAATTTAGCCAATGCTGCATACCTGCATTTTGTACCACTATGACTTCTTGGTTGAAGACACCTAACGGGGAAAGCTGAGAAATCTTGTTGAGTAAGAGCAACAAGTTTTCCATTTTGTTGGCAGGATAAAGGTGGATCAAGATAATGCCTTAATGGTTTGGTAAAGGAGAATATTCCCTAAAACAGGGTAAATAAAATACGTTATAAAATAATCGTTAAAGTAAGAACTAAAACCAAGATAAATTTAACCATAAGGCTATAAAGAATACGAGTTAAATTGATCATATCCCGAAAAAGTCTTCTGTTAATTTATATACCCGCTCCACTTGAAGATACATGATTCAGCTGGCATTAGAAACGCCTTTAGGCAAGGCCTTGATTGAAGAGAATAGTTATTCTATTGTCGAAATCAATAACGCAGCATTAAGCGTTTCTAAACCAGCCCCTTGGGGAAGGCTGAGCAAATCATACTCTGCGTTACCTTTCTTTTTAAGGGTGCTACATGGATGGTGTTTTTAGAGAATGCAGGAGCATATTCTCCTGAATGACCCTTAATAAAAAATGCGCCTTGATCATGAAGCGCTCAGACTTCCTGAAATGAGCATCTTCAAGTAGAGCGGGTATAGATAATGATAGCTAATATCGTAGGGACTAAAATAGCGTAACTTAACAAAAGCCAGCGCCATTTAGCTTGTGCATTCTTCAACTCCATAAAAACATCGACGATCTGCTGGCCTTTTATCACCACTGACAGGGTAACTAATATCGCAACTAGATTTGTCTGACTATTTGACTGTGCCAATAAAGTACTAATCAGTGTTAGTACTATCAGAATAATTGCTGAAAAATGCACATTATTAATTAAACGATTCATAATTTATCCTAGTGAATGATGTAAATAAGAAAAAAAACAATAATCCACACAAGATCAACCATATGCCAGTACGAAGCTCCTGCTTCAAAACCATTACTATCCGTCGGAATATAAGAATCTTTGCGTGCTTTAATTCCCATATAAGCCAAAATAATCATTCCTAATAAGACATGCATAAAGTGAAAGCCAGTAATGAAAAAGTAAAGGGTATAAAAGGTGTTCGTTGATAGGTCATAACCAAGCCCAACCAAGGTTGTATATTCACTCAGCTTTAAGACCAAATATACGGTAGCACTAAGTAGAGCAAGTATCAGTCTTCGACTTGCGACAAAATTCTTACCTTTCTTCACTGCTTCAACGGCTGAGGCAACAAAATAGCTGCTAACAATTAAAGCTAAGGTGCAAAATAGTCCGATGGAAGCATTAAGTGTGGCACGGCCCTCGATAAACATGTCACTTTGTATCCGCTGCGTAACAGCAAAAGCAATGAAAAATACAGCAAAAACAGTGAGTTCCATGACAATAAAAATCCACATTGCTAAATCACCAGGTAGTTTTTTTTCAGAAACCTGTTTTGTTACAGATACATTGTTAATTTCATCAAAAAGCAGAATATTACCCATTTACCTTCCTTTAGTTGAGCTTGAGTTGAGCTTGATACTTTCACTTAAAGTTTAATACTCACCAGAAAACGAAGCTTTACTGCTCGTTAGTTTCAATCGATATAGCTCTAAGTCCTACTATTTTGACTTTATCGCCCACTTGAAAAGTATAATTTGGCGAGCGAATTAACACCTCTTCATCATTTTCTTGTTTCACTACGTAAGAGTTACCGCTAGTACCTGATAATTCTTGCACGCCACCACCTGCCCAAGCACCGACTAAGCCGCCTGCAATAGCACCTACAGGTCCGCCTAAAACACCACCAATTAAAACAGAACTCCAACCCCCAATAACTTGACCGACACTATTGCCTGGCACTCTTTGTACAACTTCATCGGCATTTGAGTAGCTACTTACTAGCAACATTGGGATAAGAAGTATTGATTTTATTGTATTCATATATATATCCTATAACTTAAGTTTTTGTTTAATGTTATTTATATAGCAAAAACAAAGCCAACAATTAAATAGCTGTCTCTTATACACATCTCCGAGCCCACGAGACCGTACTAGATCTCGTA
>OJBR01000640.1_pt1 | contig 13699 bp, 11 predicted proteins | sample 1591161 | NCBI WGS metagenome assembly OJBR01 (sample SAMN05416803, study PRJEB24817) | seawater metagenome | isolation source: Sea water | place: Canada:Atlantic | collected 2013-07
AGCTATTGCTAATTTAAAGCAACGTTTAATCAATTGGGGCGGTAATTCTAGTGGTATTAACGTAGCTAACATTGATAATACCGGCACAATTCACCCTGATACTTACTGGTGGAATCACCCTATCGGCAATGTAACCACTGAAAAATTCTCTGATGTTTGGCGTGATACTCAAGACCCGTTAATGTTAGGTTTTAGACAAACACCACGCCCAGTAAAAGGACGTTGTGCAAGTTGTGAACACTTAGCTATTTGTGGTGGTAATACGCGAACGCGTGCTTTCGCTCAATCGGGTGATGCTTGGGCTGAAGATCCTGGCTGTTATTTAAATGATGATGAAATTGGTTTTGTACCATCACCATCAAAATTTGCCGACGAGTTAGTCAACAAAGAAAATCCAATTCAATTTATTGAAGTATAAAGGCAATAAGATATTCTTTTTAAAGTATACAGTGACACCTAATTAACAAACTCTTAACGACACGAAACTAATTAAGCTACGGAGTCCTTCCTGAAAGGGACTCATTAGCAATAAGGCGAGAGCATGAACACACAATCAACAGAGCAGTCAAACAGCCTAATTTCAGCAGATAACGATAAAATATCAGCGAGAGGAAAGTCAGTATTAAACCAAGGAGAAGTCGCCTTAGTAGGCTCTGGCCCAGGCGATGCTGAATTACTAACTATACGAGCTATGCGATTTATTGAGCAAGCTGAAATCGCAATTTATGACCGTTTAGTCAGTGACGAAATATTAGCGTTATTACCTGATAATTGTGAACGCTTTTATGTGGGTAAAGAACAGGCAAAACATTGCGTACCGCAAGATAAAATTAACGAGATATTAGTACACGAAGCTCGCTTAGGTAAAAGAGTGCTGCGCCTGAAAGGCGGCGACCCGTTCATTTTTGGTCGTGGTGGTGAAGAAGCCGAATATATGTTGCAACATGGCGTTAGCTGCCATATATGTCCAGGCATAACCGCAGCTTCGGGCTGCACAACATACGCAGGTATTCCATTAACACATCGTGGTGTTGCGCAGGGCTGTACATTTATAACAGGACATATTCAAAACAATGGTCAACTCAATTTGCCATGGCAGAGTTTAAGTTGTCCAACTCAAACTGTTGTGTTTTACATGGGCATAAATACCTTGCCAAAAATTGCAGAAAAATTAGTAGAACACGGCCGAGATATCAATACGCCTGCTGCATTAATTCGCAAAGGCACACAACCTGAACAAAAAACCTATCGTGGCACTATAGGTAACTTGGCTGAGCTTGTTGAAAAACACAACATTACCCCACCAACGCTTATTGTTATTGGTGATGTAGTTAATCAACTTACTGAACAACAATTGAAAACGCCAGGTTTTTTAGATGCTAATGACTATGTTCAACCCGTTTCAGTAAAAATAGCTTAATCATCACTAACAATACTGCCAGCTAACAGTCGTCATCTCCGAGTTTATCGCTCGGGCGTGGCATGGATGCTATTTATAGGATAATGCATGAACAATCATCTTGTGAATATTGTCCTAAATCCGTAGCTTTAAAAACGAATCTTCGATGAATACACTGCGAGGATGACGACTAAAGATCTGAATACAAAAGGTTACCCCATGACTAAATTCCCTTTTTTACTGTCTATTTCTGTCGCATTGCTATGCAGCTCTTTTGCTGGCAATGCAGCGCCAGCAAAAAAAACTACGATGTCCGCAACTGAAAAAGTTGCAGCAAAGAAGCTTTATCAAGACAATTGTCAAAGCTGTCATGGTATTGATAGATTAGGTGCTATGGGTCCTGCATTATTACCAGAAAATCTTGCTCGCTTTCGCAAAAATAAAGCCATTAAAGTTATCAATACCGGTCGAGCTGCTACACAAATGCCCGCCTTCAATAAAACATTAACTGAATCAGAGATTACCAGCTTAGCAAATTATATTTATACGCCTTCAAAGGCCTCACTTAGCTGGACTAAGGCTGATATTAGCGCATCGCAAGTACAACACTTTGACCAAAGTAAATTACCTAATGAAGCACAATTTGATGCTGATTTAATGAATTTATTTATTGTGGTTGAATTAGGCGATCACAGCGCCACCTTATTAAACGGCGATACCTTTGAACGCTTAGATCGCTTTAAAACTCGCTTTGCTTTACATGGTGGGCCAAAATATTCACCTGACGGTCGCTTTGTATTTTTTGCCTCGCGCGATGGTTGGATCAGTAAATACGATATTTACAATCGCAAAACCGTCAGTGAAGTTCGCGCTGCGATTAATACCCGCAACATCGCTATCTCAAATGACGGTCAGTACCTAATTGTTGGTAATTACTTGCCCAACAATGTTGTGATACTCAATACCACTGACTTATCACCACTAAAAGTGATTGATGCTAAAGACAGTGAAGGTAATAGTTCACGTGTTAGCGCCGTTTACAACGCACCACCTCGCCATAGCTTTATCGTCGCCTTAAAAGATGTGAAAGAAGTTTGGGAAATCCCTTACAGTGATAAAGGCGGCGTTGAAGTGTATAAAGGCTGGGCGCATGACTATAGAGTAGAGGCAAAAGCTGAAGGTTGGAAGGCCGACTTATCTAAAGAAAGTGAACAATTCCCTATTCGCCGCATAAAAACCGATGATTACTTGAACGACTTTTTCTTCGACCCTGATTATATCAACTTAATAGGTACCGCGCGTAACAGCCACAATGGTCAAGTGATCAACTTAGACACTAAAAAGAAAATCGCTTCTATCGGTTTGACCGGTATGCCACATTTAGGCTCAGGAATTACTTGGAATTATCAAGGAAAAGAAGTGTTTGCTTCTCCTAATATCAAAGAAGGTAAAATTACCGTTATTGATATGGACAACTGGAACATCATTAAAGAGATTAAAACCCAAGGTCCTGGTTTCTTTATGCGCAGCCACAGCAAATCGCGTTATGCGTGGACTGATGTTTTCTTTGGTCCGAATAATGACAAAGTACATGTTATTGACAAAAGCACGTTGCAAATAGTGAAAACCTTATCGCCATCACCAGGCAAAAATGCTGCCCACGTAGAGTTTACCAAAGATGGCAAGTTCGTACTATTAAGTGTGTGGGATATGGACGGTGAACTGATTGTATACGATGCTGAAACACTGGAAATAGTAAAACGTATGCCCATGAAAAAACCGTCGGGTAAATACAATGTTTACAACAAAATTAATTATGAACGAGGCACAAGTCATTAATATTGCCTTGCTCAGAAAGTAACTATCTATTTAACAGCCTGTAACATCAAATGCTACAGGCTTTTTTATACCTCATAAGATGTTATCCAATGGACGGTATAGTGTGTAATGTTAATGGAGATATTGTTATTATATTGAAATTAATTTGCTCTTGGTTGGTTCTTAATTAACTTAGCTTTATCAAAATAAAGCTTCATCATCCTAAGCAGAAAAGCAATCACTAAATCGTCTCTTATCGTCACTAAACCCTAAATAAAGGCTAACCATTCATGTTATCAACTTTTTTTAAAGCAAAACCTGTCATTGATGAAGCAAGCAAAGAATGGATTTTTGATACCTTTGCATGGTGTATAGAGCAACTTGATGGCGACTTTTTCAAAGAGAACAGTGAGTTGATATTACCCAAGAATTCGTTTTATCCGGGTAGTGCCAGCAGCGTAGAAGCAATGGCGGATAAGATTTTCTCTAATACCCTAAATTACACTGGCATGGCGTCTTGGCCGCTAAAACTCGTGCCTTCTGATAATTTCACTCAAAAGCCTATGCCACCATTATCTTTTGAATCAAGACTTCGTGGTGACAACGCTAAGGTAAGTATTAGTATTTCTGCAAATGTAGGTTCTGATGCAAGTTCTACTATCAGTTATAAAGTAGAAGGTGAAGCACTAGTCTCTTCAAAACTACCATCTGTATCTGAAACACCGACGATAGACATTGCTTTTCATTCAAGCCAGCTTAATCAGCCGCAAGATTTAATTGCCTATTTAGTACAAGTACAGGCCGGTATTTTAGTTAACCAGCACGGAATACTTCCCCCAGGAGGTAAAGACGTATTGCCTCAAACAATAGATTTAGTCGCTTGTTTTATGGGCTTTGGAGTTATTTTTGCCAATACAGCATACCAATTCAAAGGCGGATGTGGATCGTGTAACAATCAAAACCTGAACCGACAAGCAGCATTACCTGAGTTAGAAACAGTTTACGCTTTGGCTTTATTTTGTGTCATAAAAGAGGTTGATATCAAACCAGTAAAGAAGGCACTGAAATCTCATCTAATTAAACCATTTCGCCAAGCCCACAAAGAAATTTCATTGTATTTACAACAGTCCAGTGATCCTGTTCATGCTCGACTAATCACAGCTCATGGTTAAGGTTAAGCTTAGAAAGCCTATTTTTTAATCTGTTATTTACTTACTTTATATTTTTACATTGGTGAATAGCGTTTAATAAATCACCTTGATAAATATTGGATTCATTTATAAGGGATAACATGGTTATTCCCATTGGCTCGGCAAGTGTTTCAACCAACTGGTTATATAAACTAACACTGATCGGTCTGATCTGTTCTAGTTTACTGAGTAACTGCTCTTTTTCCTGTACAGACAGTTTGTTCCCCTTCGATACCTTATGTGCTTTTTCTATCCAAAAAAGATAAGCATGCCTTACTTCACTTTCACTCACTAAGGTGAGCCTACTGATACGGTAATGTAACCTATCGTAGAGCATAGGCTCATCGCTTAATATTGATAACCTAAGCAACTGTAATCCAGCAACAATTTGACCCGAACGTCTTGAAATATTTTGTGATAATTGTAGAGCATTAATCAAGTACTCTTTCGCTAACGTATAATCTCCCTCTTTTAAAGCCATTATTCCTAAGGTGTTATAAATAGCGCTTATCAATACTTCAGCGTTTTGTTGTTTGGCTAATTTCAAGGCTTGAGCATACGTTGCTTTTGCCTGACTATATTTGTTTAGGGAACTTAAACTACTTCCCTTACTAATGAGTAAACTTATTCTTTGTTCTTCGCTTTTAATTGGTTGTTCAAGCCCACAGTCAAACAGCAAAATAGATTCGTGGGGATATCCTGTTCGACGTAAAAAAATACCTAAGCTACTTAACAAAGAGACAAACTTATCTGTTTCTTTTTCTAGCTCGGGGTAGAGCAACATTACTTTAACCGTTTGTTCAACCTGATTTAAATCATTTAGTGCAATAGAAGCTCTTAATAGGTTTTGATGCCAAGTTAATTGCTCATTAATAGTCAACTGACCAATTTGAGGAAGATGTTTTTTAAGTATTATTGATGAAATCGAGGGCTGTATTCGTAGGTAGTCTTTTGCTTCAGATAACTTACTCAATAAACTTTCTGATTCAGGCTCTGCACTTACAGAGTGAATCATAAAAGTAATCATTATAAAAATCAGTAATCTAAACATAACATCCAATATTGATTGAGTATCTTCAATGATAGCGATTGGCTTGTAGTCTAAGTAAACTGCTTAGAAGCTTTTATAAAATGCTAAAATGCTTAAAATACAGTAAAAATTATAGCATCTCTTTTTTCTTTATCTAGAAAGTCTCGTTAAATTCCACCTGACTATCAACCCTACACATAATAAACTAATACACCCAATACAAAGTGATAGCATTAATGCACCTGCTAAAACTCCGCTAATTCACTTAATTAATTGTGACTCGTCTTGCTAATTCGATATCAAATTAGAAATAAATTTAACAGTGTGAATTCAGTAATGTTTGATGTAAATTAACCGTTAAAACGCTCGTTGTCATAACGATGATAACAATACAAAATTAGCTGTTCACTTAAATGGAGTTAATGTGAAACGACAAACAGGCGTCGTCTTTTTAGTGCTAGCTGCCCTAGTTGCCATGGGAACGGCTATTGCACATTTATCTTGCATCTATTTGGGCCCAGAGTGCTACGCCACTCAAATGGCTCCTCCGCAAATTGTAGAGTCAGCGATTAATGGTACATATTTAGCTCCAATAGGAACAATAATTGCCTCGGGTATTTTTGTTATTTTAGGGCTATATGCATTATCTGGTGCTGGCTTTACGGGTAAGTTGATAGATAAACTGCCACTAGTACACTATGCAATATATACCATAGCGGTACTTTGCATTCTTCGTGGCCTATTACCCTTACAACTCTGGCTTCGCCACCCCGAAAAAGTAACTGATATTGTTTTTTATGTCGGTATTGTATGGCTAATGACTGGGATTCTGTATTTAGTCGGTTATCGTATCTGCTCCACTGAGCCAACCTCAACTTGATAAAGTAGAAAATCATGATAAATACTGTTTTACAAACAATGCGTCCTTCCTTTTTAGTGCTAACACTAGCCTGTGTATTTTTAGGGCTTTGCACATCCTTAGCTACGGGGGCATCGATAGATAAACTAGATTTTTTTCTGATTTTTATTGGGGCTATGTCTGCTCATATCAGTGTCAACATGCTGAATGAGTATCATGACTTTAAAAGTGGTTTAGACTTCAAAACGATGAAGACTCCCTTTAGTGGTGGAAGTGGTGCGCTACCTAATAATCCAAAGGTTGCTAATGTAGTATTATTGCTTGGATTATTAACATTGTTCCTCACCATCGCAATAGGCATTTATTTTATTAGCACTATTGGTGCGACAATTCTGCCGATTGGCTTAGTCGGGTTAGTGATTATTGTCACCTATACCCAATGGCTAAACCGCATGCCGCGATTATGTTTAATTGCTCCAGGCATGGGCTTTGGGCTCTTGATGGTGATTGGTACGCATATTGTACTGACCTTAGATTATTCATTACTAGTTTGGTTAGTATCGCTGATACCGTTTTTTCTGATCAATAATTTACTTTTACTAAATCAATACCCGGATATGCAAGCCGATGCGAGTGTCGGGCGTAAAACTTTTCCGTTAGCGTTTGGTATTAAGCGAAGTAATCAAGTTTATGGAGTATTTATGTTACTCACTTATTCGTTGATTTTGCTATATGTTTTAACTGGCATTGTGCCCCCCCTAGGTTATATTGCACTCATTCCACTGCCGCTATCTATTTTTGCATGGATTGGTGCGATTAAACATAAAGAGAATATCGGGAAGTTTCAGCAACATTTAGGCGCAAATGTAGCAGCAACCATATTAACGCCATTTTTATTAGGACTATCAATACTGATTGGTTAAGACTGAATAAAAATAGAACAACTGAGCTAACTATTTTTATTCCTAGACGGGTAAAAAGACTAACGCTTCCAAATTACGTTTATTAGCGCACCGACCATGATAAAGCTACCGCCTATAATAGTAGTGGTCATAGGTACTTCGCTAAAGTAAGCCCAACCAATAAAAACTGAGAACAGCACTTGCACATAGGCATATGCTGTTGCTTTATTAGCATCGGCGCTATGGAGTGCCTTAGTTAACCCCACCTGCCCAACTTGAGTGAATATACCCACTAAAATCAGTAAACCGGTCGCCGCTAGACTAGGCACAACAAAATCACTACCCAACATGATCATTGAAATAGGAAAGGCAATCAAAGGGAAGTAAAAAATAATTACCGAGCTATCATCAGTTTTCGTGAGTTTTTTGATAATAACATAAGCAATTGCACTACCAAGCGCACCCATAACAGCCGAGCCAATACTAATCCACGGATAATGCACGACATTATCAAGTTGTAAATTAGGCTGAATAATAATGAATAAGCCAAGTAAACTAATAATAATACAAGTGATAGTTGAGCGCTGTATGGTTTCTTTTAGAAAAAACATCGCCAGCACAGCAGTAAACACTGGATGTAAATATTGTAATACCGTCGCTTCTGCTAAGGGTAAAGTTGTTACCGCATAATACACAAACATCAAAGCAAACGATCCAACCGTGCCACGTGCAATCAGTAGCGTTTTATTATGTCCCCACAGAGAGATCTTTTTACGCTTAATATCAGCGTAACTGATAATACCGGACACAATGGCTCTTGCTGCAACAATCTCAAGTACTGGAATACCTAAACCGCTCACTTCTTTTACACAAGCTGCCATTAAGGCAAAACCTAATGCCGAGATCAACATATACCAAACGCTCATCGGCATTGTATTTTTAATAGTTGTGAACATTTACTGTTTTACTCGAATGAAGAAGAAGGAAGGTTATGCAAAAGCGAATAACTTGATGAACAAGCGCTATTCTATCTCATTTAGGGTTAGGGTGAACTAGCTTGCTCAGATTAATACTCACATCTTTACGATTAGTAATTCAAATCTGATTAATTAGTTATCAGCTAATGTAATACTATTTGAAAATTCATGTCTAATTTAGTATCAGGCTTATATAGAACCCCGTCAGAACTTGAGTTCGACAAGCACTTACTAAAGAGACCTAGCAACTAGCTCAAAATCGATTATAAAACAATGAGATAAATCAAAAAACAAATAAAAATCAAGTTAATAAATGGTAAGTTTGACTAATATCAACAAAAGCATCAGTTAAGTGCAAAGTATCATGATTAAAGAGTAGAGTAGCAACTCTATTCAATTCCTTACACTTTATAAGGTTACCATTGTGGTTATTAATAATCGTGTTAAATCCGTTAGCTTTATCATCATATCTGTTCTCATATTACTAGCGGTTATTCTCAGCTTTTTGACTAATCCTGTTAGCCCAACACCTTGGGTATTAATCGCCGCGTTGTGCATGATGCCACTAATAAAACAGAGACACATTAAGCAAATTAAATGGAGTAAAGAATACAGTATTGGTATTGAGTATATTGATCAGGACCATAAAAAACTGCTGCACTTATTAAATCAATTTAGCATCGCATTCGATTATGCCCAGTGCGAAGAGTTTGAACGTGAAGCTTTAGAAGAGTTGGTGAGTTATACAAAATATCACTTTAAGCGCGAAGAAAAGTTAATGGAAGATTATGGCTACCCTGAATTGCCTGAGCATCAAGAAGAACATCAAGCCATGATTGATAAAGTAGAAGAGTATGTTGATATCTATAATGTTGAAGGGCATAACTCGCTTAAACAAGTCACTAATTTACTTACCTACTGGTTAATTAATCATATTCAAGAATCCGATACAAAGTACCGAGATTATCTGGTTGAGCTAGGTGCTGACGAGTTTGATATTTAGTATACTCTTCATAGTGTCCCTATTCTTTAGAGACCATAGAAACTAAAAAACCACCTATAAACCTTTAAGGATGTATAGGTGGTTTTTCTATCACCGCAGTCGGCATTCAAACCAATCGAACTAATTTATACCAAGTTGAGTAAGTTCTTTCCCACTCAGCGAGAATTAAAAGGTTTAGAGGCCATGCATTCTCTAATAAGCTGCATCCATGCAGCGTCCTTATCAAAATCAATATGGCAGTATATAAACCTTTACTTTTTATTAGGTACTCGCCCTTGGGAGCTCATTGATAAACTGATAACATCACAAAATTAATGAAATATAGAATAACTATATTTAACAAATTTTATTTGTTCTAAGCTCATCAATGTAGCTCTGAATAGGGGAGAAATTTAATCAAATTGGTATTACTTTAAACTGGCCAGTTTTTCACGAATTGCTTGATATCTTTGCTGCTCACATAAAGCAAAACCGGATAATTGCCGCACTTTATTACGGCCAAACAGTGGCACCGACATACCCGCAAAAAATCGACAATAACTTTCAATAGACAGTGGTTGATTTATTTTTCCATTAAGTCGCTCGGCTAACTCTGTCATACCTTGCTTCAATGCTTCATCACTCGGCCATGGAATCTGTAATTGAGAATGCTGTAAAACAGCTACTTGACCACGACAAACACTACAATGACCACATTGTGGAACACTATTTATCTCGCTAACAGAATCAAACCTTTTATCATCAAAACTATTATCATCAAAGTATCGCGCTAAGTTCACGGTTAAACACGAGTCGAGCTGGAAAAAACGTACTAAGGTCGCAATACGCTTAATTTCTTTTTCTTCATTGTCTTTAAAATAATTACTGAGTGTTTGGCATAAACTAGGATCCGCTAATTCATTGAGGTTGATTTTGAATACCTCTGTCATGCCTTTGGTTTCAAGTACAATCAATTGTTGCTCTTGCAGATATTCAAGGGCTGCAATGACGCGATTACGCTCGATACTTCTATCTTTCAGCAAGGTATCAAAATTCAAACTGCCCCAAATTTTTTTAAAGTCGGTTGCGTTAAATATCCGTTGCAAGAAGTCTTTACGTTGCTCATTAAAACTATTAATGATTTCATCTTTAGGCTTTAACAGCTTAATTTTAAAATCAGCAAAGTAAGCATACAGTGGCTCGATAACGCCTGCTAATTCCAATTGAACTAAAAGCGTTTTTAGCGGTAATTGTTTAATATTAACGGCATTCGACAGCTGTAATATTTGTAACTCCCATTTCCCTTCAGAGCTGTTGTCATATGTATTGGTTATGACTTCTGATTTTATCGTGTCTAATAACATTTCAATACCAGCAAACTCTGGGGTATCGCCATAGACAAAGTTTTCAACGGTATTTAAACCGTCAAGGTTTGCTAGGGTAAAACACTGCGACGGCATTCCATCTCGCCCTGCCCGTCCAATTTCTTGACTATAATTTTCTATTGATTTTGGTAAGTCATAATGAATAACAAAACGTATGTCACTTTTATCAATCCCCATGCCAAAGGCGATAGTCGCAACAATAACTTGTATTTTACCTGCCATAAAATCTTGCTGAATTTGACTGCGAGTATCACTGTCAAAACCAGCATGATAAGCACAAGCATTAATGCCCTGCTGTTTTAAGTATTGCGCCACTGTTTCAGCAGAATGTTGCAAAGTAACGTAAACAATACCAGCACCTTGTTGCGCCATAATAACTTGTTCGAGTTGTCTGTTTTTGTGCGCTTGAGTAACGGGTAACACGCTTAAATCAAGGTTAGATCGATAAAACCCTGTTTGCACAATATGTTCATCTCTAATAGCAAACTTAGCCGCCATATCTTGTTTTACTTTGCGCGTTGCTGTCGCGGTAAGTAATAACACCAATGAAATATTCAACGCTTGGCAATAACTCGGTAGTTTTAAGTAGTCTGGTCTAAAGTTATGACCCCACTCAGAAATACAATGCGCTTCATCAACCACCAGCATAGAAACAGGTACAGATTCAATAAACTGTCTAAAGCGTTCATTCTTAAAACGCTCAACTGACACCATTAATACTTTAATATCGCCATCGCGCACACCTGCCATGACGGTTTGTGCTTCGTTGCCTTTTAAGGTCGAATCGATACTTGCCGCCTTAATACCTTTGCTAGCAAGAAACGACAACTGATCTTTCATCAAAGCTAATAAAGGCGATACTACTAAAGTTAAATGCGGTAAATGCAGTGCAGTTAACTGATAACACAACGACTTACCTGAGCCTGTCGGGAATATAGACAAACTTGATTGGCCATTAAGCAGTTGCGTAATGGTCTGCTCTTGCCCGGGGCGAAAGCCATCGAAGCCAAAGGTCTCTAGAAGTGATGCTTTAAGACATTCTTTATCAGAGTAATCTTGTGGGTTATTCATAATTTAAGTACCGCAAAAGGTATGATAATCTTTATCGCCATCTAAAGGGGCATCTTGATAGTTTTTAGTCTCTGCGATTTCGGTATAAGGTTGTCGCAATACAGCCAAGAATTTATTTAGCGAAGTTAGGTCACCCGTTTCTTGGCAACTTTCTAATAACGCTTCAACATGATGATTTCTTGGTATAACAACAGGGTTGCTAGCGCCCATTAAAGTGTGTGCGGCAGCTTTAAATGACGCAATGCGAGTATTCCAACGTGGTAACCATTCATTAAGTACTTCAACTAAAGAAGCTTCAATCGCAATGATTGAGCCAGTTGCATCATGAGCTAATGAAGCCGTTAATGAGGTAAAGGTTTGTGTGTAATCTAACTTGTGCTCTTTCATTAAGGTAATTAAGTCATTGATCAGCTTACCATCACCTTCCGCTGGTTCATCGATACCTACTTTAGCGGCCATCATTGTCAAATAGCCTTGCTGAAGGTCTTGATGAAATTGAGTTAATAATGGCTCAATTTTCTCTACCGCATCATCTTCATCGCTATCAACAAGCGGTAATAACGTTTCAGCTAACCGAGTCATGTTCCACTGAATTATGCTTATCTGCTTACCAAAAGCATAACGACTGTTACGATCAATTGAGCTAAACACAGTCTCTGGGTGATAAGTATTCATCATGGCACAGGGGCCATAATCGATAGTTTCTCCTGAGATAGTCGTATTATCTGTATTCAAGACACCATGTATAAAGCCTACTCTTAACCATGAGAGTACAAGTGGAAGTTGCTTGGCTAAAACAGCCGAGAAAAACTTAAGTACTTGTTCACTACTAATTTCATTGTCAGGTTTATTGGTATCATCATTATCACTGGTACTTTCTGGTGATTTAATTATTAACTCAGGAAAGTGACGATTGATGGCATAATTTGTTAACTTTTTAAGCGAGTCTGTATCACCACGTGCAGCAAAATATTGAAAAGTTCCCACTCTTATGTGACTTGCAGCGACTCGTGTAACCACTGCACCATCGTAAGGGCGCTCACGATAAACACTTTCACCAGTAGTAACTACTGCTAAACACCGTGTAGTCGGCACACCAAGCGCAAACATAGCTTCACTCATAATGTATTCACGTAGTGCTGGACCAAGCGCACAGCGGCCATCACCTTGACGTGAAAAATTACTGGTGCCTGAACCCTTCAACTGAATATCCCAACGTTGTCCTTGGCTATCAGCAATATCCCCTAATAAGTGAGCACGACCATCACCTAGCTGTGGATTAAAGTGCGCAAATTGATGACCCGAATAAGCCTGCGCAATAGGTTTACTGCCTTCAATTAACCGATTACCTGAGAAGTATTGTGCGAGTAACTCAGCATCTTTGTCTTTCGTTAAGGGAATAGTTAACGTCTTGGCTAGTGGCTCGTTCCATAATAATAAGGATGGCTGAGCCACAGGCGCAGGCAATGTTTGCTGTGAAAAGCTTTCGCCAAGTGCTTGGTAGTTATTAGAAAGAATTAGGGACATTTATTTCTCGGGATAAAATTTGTCTTCAATACGTTGACAAAATTGTACTAGATTTTGGTATCTTTTGGCATTTTTAGTAAATTTACTTTCAAAACCGTTATCAAAGCGCACTGAAATAAACTCACATAAATGCGAATATACAACGGCATCAAATGAGGTATAAGTGTCGCCAAAGAAAAAGTTTTTATCTGCTAAAAGCGTAGATAATGACGCTAAGATTTTATCTGAAATAGCTAAAATCTCTTCTGGCGAGTGACGACCAACGCCTTGACCATGAAGGTTTTTCTTTACTGATTTTCGAATAATATTAGGTAAAAACCAACGTAGTGGTACAGGTAATGAACCAAAAAAAGCTTCATTAGTAAATGGCCAACTTTCATCCATAACCCAACGAGAATAAAGCATATACTCATGTTACCTCGAAATACTCGTTTCAGCGAGAATTAAAAGGCTTAGAGGCAAGGCATTGATTGAAGAGAATGGTTGCTCCCTTGTTTAAATCAGTAACGCTGAATATAAGCCTTTTAAACTCGCCCTACGGGGACGACTGAGCAAATCA